>Ga0307989_1000343_pt1 | contig 31724 bp, 28 predicted proteins | sample EllFjometagen185_FD_203164 | JGI IMG/M metagenome (GOLD analysis project Ga0307989, IMG submission 203164) | Marine microbial communities from Ellis Fjord, Antarctic Ocean - #185 | ecosystem: Environmental > Aquatic > Marine > Unclassified | place: Southern Ocean | collected 2014-10-08 | reverse complement strand
TGCTGAGCCCTTTCAGGATAAGTACCTTAACCAATTACTTTCTGCTGAGCCCTTTCAGGATAAGTACCTTAACCAATTACTTTCTGCTGAAAAGATGCAGAAAATAATTTATAAGGTACTAAAAAACGCAGAAAATATTTTATAAGGTACTAAAAGACGCAGAAAGTTTTTTATTAGGTACTAAAAAACACAGAAAATATTTTATAAGGTACTAAAAAGGTTCTTGAATTAGGATTCTTTTCTGAGTAATAATTCTATCAAATATAGGATTAAATTAACAATCATCAATTCTTTCCCCATATTTTACCTTGATTAAACAGGGGGCTTTGAATAGAATGAGACCGATAACCAAGGAACAAAAACTCTTTTTATATTTGTCAAAACGTTTTAATGGACTTGAATGGACTCATGACATTAACTGGCAAATTAATCATTTTTATACTTGAAAATGGCAGTAGATAAAAATATAAAAATTTTAGTTGTAGATGATTCAATTGGTATCCGTCTGGCTGCCAAGAAAATATTTAAAAATCTGGGTTATGATAACATAACCATAGCTGACGATGGGACAACTGGATTAGAAAAACTTAAAAAAGAACCCTTTGATCTGGTTGTTGCCGATTGGAATATGCCCAAAATGTCGGGTATTGAACTATTAAAGGAAATGCAAAAAGATTCCTCTCTAAAAGAGATTCCTTTTCTCCTGGTCACCGGAGATGAAGACCAAGATAATATCATGAAAGCGATCCAAGAAGGTATCAGCAATTTCATGTCTAAACCTTACAACGCAAAAGTTTTAGAATCAAAAATCAACCGGATATTTGACTTTAAAAAAGAACTTTCACAAAGAGAAAAGCTTGCTGTTAAAAAACATGTTTCTCTCTCTTCATAAGTAATTTTAAGAAAGACGTTATTTAAAAGTGACTATTTCAAAACATGATTTGCCAACCTTTTCTTCTCCTCGCTTGACTTCGACATTGACGATATTTTTTTCCCCTGTTTTTCAATCACCTTGGCTTTAGCAATAACAGATTCACCCCTTTTAACCGGTTTTAAAAACGTCACTTCTGAGCTGCCTAAAACAACATTGGGATGATTCACAGCGATCATGACAGCATAATCTGCCAACCCGAAAACAAATCCTCCATGAGTAAGCTGAAAATCATCGACGACCATATTGTCTGAAATTTTTAATTCAAACCGGCTGTACTCGGGTTTGAGTTCAAGCGGATGACCACAAAGTGAGGGATCAATATTCTGATGGGTTTCAATTTGATTTGTCATAATTGCTTCGTCGCTTCGCGTTTACAGTTTTTAATCGAAATGATAGGTTCTAACATTAATTCTCAACTCTTTACTCTGTCAACCCGTTTGACCTGACATCCCTTTAGCGGGTAGAAAAAGGTAAAGAAGTACAGAACATCAAAATAAAATTGAGAAATAAGTCCCGGTTATGAACCACCGATTTATCACAACAAACCAGAGCAACCAATGCATAAACTGACAAAAGCACATCGAGAGCGATACAGCCGACAGATCGCTGCCAATGGAATTGGTGAGGCTGGACAGATCAAAATCATGAAATCAAAAATCCTGCTGATTGGTTTAGGGGGGTTGGGTTCACCATCAGCCTACTATCTTACCGGAGCGGGTGTTGGCACCATAGGAATTATTGATAACGATACCGTTGATATTTCAAATCTTCACCGGCAGATTATCCATTTCTCCAACGACCGTAATATTCCAAAAGTCGAATCTGCCGCCCAAAAAATGAAGGCCCTAAATCCGGAAGTTAAGATCAATAGCTATCACCAAAATATTGAACCTGATAATATTATTGATATTATTTCAGAATATGATTTCGTGATCAGCGCTACAGATACCTTTCGATCCAAGTTTCTCATCAATGATGCCTGCTTTTTCGCCAAAAAACCGCTTTCCCATGCGGGGATTACTCAATGGCATGGTCAGGCAATGACCATCATTCCAGGAGAAACCGCCTGTTTCAGATGTCTGTTTAATGAAGCACCTGTTGAAGATGAGCACGCCGATAAAAAAGATATCGGTGTCTTTGGTCCTGCTGCTGGAATTCTAGGACTGATTCAGTCTACAGAAGCAATTAAATATATCACCGGAAATACCAAAGACCTTTTAACCGACCAAATACTAAGTCTCAACATCAAAACCATGGAGAACCAAAAGATTAAGATGAAACCGCAAAAGAACTGCCCATTATGCGGTGAAACACCATCCATCACCCAGCTGGTTTAAAAGTGTCACTTTCATATTTCAACGTATCTTGGATTCGGTCTTTATTCGTTTTAGAGACTCAATTTCCTGTGAATTTGGATAAAGCCTTTCTGCTTCTGAGATATGATGTTCGTACTGCTTAAGATTAGATTTCGATAGTTTGAGCGCATAAGCCTTCCAATAATGGGCAAAAAGAACCGAATTATTCTGCTTGAGCGTTTTGTTCAGTGAGATGATCGCCAATCGATACCTTTTGGCTTCCACCAAAGCAATACCATTTGCCATGTTATAAAACAGCTTTAGTGCATTTTCGATTTTTATGGGTGCCAATAACCGATCATGTTCCTTAAAATACCGTGATTTGTTACGCAGATAATAAGCAGAATCAACAATGGTATTGTTTTTTAAGTCAAAATCTTCATTACTCCCATCTACCGTTAATGATACATCTCTCCAAACATTCCTGACATAAATAGTTCCCCAGCCCATTTTCTTTTGAATGGCATATACGATAAAAACGAAGGAAAAAACATCGAAGTCAATTTTACTGGAAAAGTTATGATAAATCGAATTCTTTGTCATTTGTGGAAAACTGTACTTGGACGCAAATAATTTATATAATTTAGACAGGTTTTGCATCAGGTATTTATCTTCATTGGGCTCATCCTTCAAACCATTCATCAACCACTGTAACATCTCGTTGAGATTGATCATTGCCCGTTTTTTCAGATTTGGAAGATTAAAAAGTTTAGCCGTTTGATGGATCTGAGTCACCATGATTTGTGGAATCAATCCGGAATCGGCGTCATTTTCGGAATTTGTGCCATTCGAATTGCCTTTAGCCTGAGTCAGGTGTTTGATCTCACGCATGAATTTCTCATGAAACACCGTACCCTTTATTCGGTTGTATGTTTCACCCAGATCATCAAAACATTTAGTAAACATTGCTTGCAGTAATTTTATTTCACTGGTTGTGTCCACTTCTGAGGCATCCAATGAATTAATAAATTCTAAAAGCATAATGAAGATTGACTGTATCATGGAAACAGCTTTAGCAAACAACTCTTTACTTTCCAGCTCTATAATAGAAGTCGTTATAATGCATAGCGTCTGTTTGGAATTAACATAGAGGTAAACCATCAGGTTTTCAATATTATGAAAATATTCCTCTTCCAAAAGCTGGTATAAGTTGAAAATAAAAAGCCTGTCAATATCCAACCAACCCTCTACCACTTCATTTAAAACGGATTTACAGGAATTATCCACCAATATGGCTGTATCAGATAAGTACCTGATAATACTGTTTAGCAAATTTACATGCCAGGAAATTGTCGATCCATATTTTTCAGGATCCAACTGAGTTTGCTGATACGCGTGACCAAAGACCAGCCTGAACCGTTCCGGATCGCTTAAGAGGTCCCTGATAAAGGGAATAAACTCCTTAAAATATATGGCAACCGAAATATCCGTTAATTTACTGATCTCAGTTAGCTCGTCCCTAATCTCTTTATTCTGCCTGACAGTTAATAATCTTTCCCACAGCACGTTCAGCGCCGCATCTTCATTTTCCTCTGTTTTAAAATCATGAATACCATCGATAATCGGCATTAACGCATCGACTTCACTATCTCTAAAAATTTTCTTTGTTCGGATATTGTCCAGCAGTTCGGAGTTGTATTTATTTAAAGCCGAAATCATTACAAAGAAATGGGACTTGTGTTTTTTCTCCGACGGAAGATAAGTATTGTAATAATACGCAATCGATTTGATACATTTCCCTATATAGTCATTGGCTTGCCACTCTGAATAATTAAAAATTTCGGTCAACCCTCTTTTTAACAAATCTAGTAACACCTTTGAAAGACTATTACCATTCGCCTCAACAAAGATTTCGTGGGTCATATGATGCAGAAAATTAGGACGGGCATCCATCAATAATCTGAATACAACAAAAAGTGGAAAATTCGCCGGTTTAAGTTTATTGACTGGTAATTTTTTAAACAGATCGAGAAATGTTTCTTTTTCCAGATCTTGTTTCAGATAACTGGAAACACGTCTAAAATGCTGCCTGAAATTTTCAGACTCCCCTTTTGCTAAAAAAATATTTGCAAATATGCGAGAAAAAGATTTTTCATTATTGGAAATCGCCATGCAAACAGGAAAAATATCTTTTACAACATGCTTATACCGGTTATCGTCAAGCGAAAGAAAAATGATTGCAGAAAGTTTTACCATTCGCTGTGACGTAATTCCCTTTTCAAATATATGGGCGAGCATTATTTTAAACTCACCATTAATCTCAAATAATTTATTAATATAGTCTGTAAATTCCGGTGAAATATTTGAAGGGATTGTTGGCAAACTAAGATCAGTTAACATGATCAAATTATCAATACGATGTCGAAAATTCTCCTCGTTTTTAATCTCATTCAGCATCTTCAAAATAACATTAATCTCTTTTTTATCACCGCTGGTGGAAATAACCAATTGAACGACTTTTCGCTCTTTTTCCCTCATTCTATTTGAATTGACAATGCCTTTCAAAATATCCGGATAATCTTTCTTTAATATAACAATGAAGGAATGAAACGCTGTGACAGATTTACTATCTGAAGAATCAATAACCAGGGTTCTGATCTTGTCCTTAATCCGTTGAAAAAAAATATCGGATTCAAAATTTTTCTTATTCAAAATTTCAATAAGATATCGACGCACGACATGGATCATAATGACCATAGGATCTTTGGTGTCAAGCGGTCCTTTACTTTTTAATACAATTTTTGGCATTCCGGTTTCTATCTTACGTGTTAGATTGTTTCAGTTGTTTCTTGTTTCTATTTAATAATGTGTGAAGTCATATAATACTTATGGGTTCTGGTATATGGCAACCCGACGGACATTATCCCCAGAGCAATCAGATGAAAATCATTTTTCTTGTCATCCTCGCGAAGGCGGGGATCCAGGGATTAGATTGTTGAATTTCATGCGACTGTCCTGACATTATCCCTATTTGATGTTTTTTACTTCGAATCAGAAACTCTAAACTATTTTTCCTATTTCATCAGCGTGAATAAGAAAGCAATGTTTAACAATTTAGTTTAACGAAGTGAATTCTGTAAAGAATTTTGTATTAATCAATATTATCAAATAATAATGTTCACTACTTAATCCAAAAACAATGTAAAATTAATTAGTTTTATGACTCAAATTTTTTTCTTTAAATTGTTGTAAAAAATAAATCATAAGAATCTGGATTCTTATGGGAAATAACCAAAAGTTATTTCGTCTTTTTTCATTTTAGCCATGAGTTTTTATTGACCATTTTTAAGAAAATTAACAAAACTATTTTTCTAATATAGTTTTTATTTCCTTTAATTACATAGAGATGCATATTTTCCCTTGACAGATGTCTGATACATCACATATCAGTAAGAAAGATTATATTGAATCACCTGCTGAATGTTGCGGGTAATATCCCTAACCCTGACAAACAGGATAAGTAGCTTAAAAGTATTTTCTACCCGCACAGAAAACAACTTATAAGGTACTAATGAGTATGGGAAAAAAACTATTAATACAGGTACAAATATTATGAAAATGACAACAGAAGAGGCGTTTGTTAAAGTTCTACAGATGCATGGTATCGACAACGCTTTTGGTATTATTGGTTCGGCGATGATGCCGATTTCAGACCTTTTTCCCAAAGCAGGTATCTCTTTTTGGGATTGTGGACATGAAACAAATGCAGGTATGATGGCAGACGGATTTACCCGATCATCAGGTAAAATGTCAATGATGGTTGCTCAGAATGGTCCGGGTATTACTAATTTTGTAACCCCCGTAAAAACAGCTTACTGGAATCATACTCCCCTATTATTAGTGACACCACAGGCTGCAAACCAATCCATGGGTCAGGGTGGTTTTCAGGAAGTTCCACAGATGTCAGTATTCGAAGATATGGTGGCTTATCAAGAAGAAGTACTGCATCCATCACGTATTGCAGAAGTGTTGAACCGTGTCATTATGCGAGCAAAAAGATTATCTGCACCAGCACAAATTAATGTCCCTCGTGATTTCTGGACACAAGTAATTGATATTGAACTTCCTGCAATTGTCGATTTAGAACTTCCTGCAGGTGGTGAGGATGCTATTGCCAAAGCAGCAGAACTTCTATCCAATGCAAAATTCCCCGTTATCCTTAACGGTGGTGGTGTAGTTATTGGCGGTGCAATCCCAGATTCCATCAAATTGGCAGAACGGTTGGATGCACCTGTTTGCTGTAACTATCAGCATAATGATGCTTTCCCTGGCAGTCATCCACTATTCACAGGTACATTGGGTTATAATGGATCTAAGGCCGGTATGCAACTCATTGCCAAAGCTGATGTTGTATTGGCATTGGGTACACGGCTGAATCCATTTTCAACATTGCCTGGTTATGGGATGGATTACTGGCCAAAAAATGCTTCACTGATTCAGGTTGACATTAATCCTGATCGGATTGGTTTAACCAAACCCGTTACTGTAGGAATCGTCGGTGATGCCAGTAAAGTTGCCAATAGTATTCTCAGCCAACTTACCGCTACTGCGGGTGATGCTGACCGTGAAGAACGCAAGGCAATTGTGGCCCAAACAAAATCAGATTGGGCTAAGGAATTGGCCAAAATGGATCATGAAGAAGATGACGCAGGTACAACCTGGAATGCACGTGCACGTAAAGCCGATCCAGAAAAAATTACTTCTCGAATGGCTTGGCGAGCAATCAAGGAAGTTTTACCAGAAGACGCCATTATTTCATCAGATATTGGTAACAGCTGTGCGTTAGGAAGTGCTTATCCTACATTTGAAGAAGGACGTAAATATTTGGCTCCAGGCATGTTTGGTCCTTGTGGTTACGGATTTCCTGCTATCCTCGGTGCTAAAATCGCCAAACCTGCTATTCCAGTCATTGGTTTTGCCGGTGACGGTGCATTTGGAATCTCAATGAACGAAATGGCTGCCTGTGGTCGAGATGAATGGCCAGCGGTTACCATGGTTATCTTTCGAAACTACCATTGGGGCGCTGAAAAAAGAAACTCCACACTCTGGTACAGCGACAATTTTGTTGGAACGGAACTGAATCGGAATGTTTCTTATGCTGAAGTAGCAAAAGCATGTGGACTTGAAGGTGTCCAGGCAACTTCAATGGAAGACTTAAGTCAAAAGTTAAGTGCGGCTGTTAGAGCTCAGATGGAAGATGGCAAGACCACATTCATTGAAGTTCTGACCAACATGGAACTAGGTGAGCCTTTCCGACGTGATGCCATGACAGCACCTGTATCTGTAGCAGGCGTTGACAAAAAGGACATGAAGCCTCAAAAAGAAGCATAGATTAAAATTACGTTTTTCTGTTACCCCCTGATTGCTTCATTTTCAGGAGGTAACACCACTATTGGTGTTGTAAAATAAGTTGTTCCTTTTGAATATGGGACAACTTTTTTATTGCAAACTCTCGTTTGCTGGCAGTACTTCTTGAATGACCCTCTTCGACAAATACCACTTCCACCGGCTTCCGGCCTCGAAAGTATTTTGCCCCTTTCCCATTACAGTGATCCTGATATCTCTTTTCAATGTTATTGGTTATTCCGGTATAGTAGGAATTGTCAGAACAATGAATAATATATACTTTCCAATTCATTTTATTTTGCACAGAAAAATCACAGTAGTAAATTAGGGGACATTAAATAGGCAGGGCAATCGCATAAAAATCTGTCTCCTTGTCATCCTCGCGAAAGCGGGGATCCAGAAATTGAATTACTGACTTCCATACCGGAGACTGGATTCCCGCTTTCGCGGGAATGACAATAATAGCAATGATATGAAAATTTTTCATGCGATTACCCAATTTATACCGACGCTGATTAAATGTAGGCTATATAGCTTTCGACGGGGTTCCTTTAATTTTTATAAACTTTTTTTGAGGAAACCATTTATCAAAAAGGGCATATAATACCGGAACAAAAACCAGTGTAATCAGAGTTGAACTGGTTAATCCGCCAATCACTGCTCTGGCAAGGGCTGCTTGTGTTTCACCCCCCTCAAAAAGCCCAAGCGACATGGGCAGCATTCCCAAAATCGTTGTACAGGCAGTCATTAGAATCGGTCGTAAACGTCGCCGACCCGCCAACACAATTGCTTTATTGACAGAAAAATCCGTACGGGATCGAATCAGATTAATTTGATCCACCAATAAAATAGCATTGTTCACCACGATACCTGCCAGCATAATACAACCGATATAAGACTGCACATTAAACGTGGTATCTGTTAGAAACAGCATCAATGTAACACCAATAATTGCCAGCGGAACTGAAAAAAGAACGACCAGGGGATCACGCAGTGATTCGTACAAACTAGCCAAAACCATATAAACCAGTACAATTGCCAACACAATGCTAACCAGTAATTCCTGAAATGCCTCTTGTTGTGCTTCGTAATCTCCGGTATAGACAATACTGAATTCACGCGGTAATACCAATTGTGACAGGCTTTGGCGAATATCTGTTAGGACAGATCCCATATCACGACCCGTCGTATTGACCGATAAAGTCACTACCCGCTCCTGGTCTTTCCGTTGAATTTGAACCGGTGCACTACGCTGTTGCACTTTTACAACATTTTTCAAGACAATGGGCTCACCCACCGCATTGACAACGGTTAAATTCAGCAAATCGCGAATATCCATCAATTCAGCATCTTTCACTTTGACCATAATGTCATACTCTTTGCCTCCCTCCCGAAACTGCCCACTGGATGTCCCAGACAGAATCGTTTGCAGCGTACTGGCAATATCAGATACAGTTAAACGCATTGCAGCAGCACGTTCCCGGTCAACAATGATTTTCTCTTCGGGTCTGCCGGCTTCGAGCCCCAGTCGGACGTCGGTTACACCGGGAACTTTCTCGACGATTTCCATGATTTGCTGAGAGAGTTCGGCCGCTTTTTTCAAATCATACCCACGCACATCAATCTGAATTCTATCATCATCACCACTGAACGCCAGTCGGAATATAAACAATCCCTGCCCAGAACGAGTGCGGATCTTTACTCCCGGGATATCTGCTAGTTTTAGACGTAAATCATTCGCCACATCATCACTGGATCGAGTTCTTTCGACAGCTGGTTTTAGTGAGATCTGCATTCGACCTGAATGGGAACCCCCTCCCCGCCAATGACTGGATCCCAATCGGGTAATCATGTTCTTGGCTTCCGGTACCGACTTTTGGACGGTCTCCTCAATTTTTTTGAAACGATCACTCAATACATCCAGATGAGTTCCGACATCCATCGTCGCATACACCCGAACTTCACTTTCATCAGCAGCCGGCATATATTCAACGCCAATAAACGGTACCAGCGCCAAACTCAATAGTAACATCGTCAACACCAACAGAACGGTCTTCTTTTTGTTTTTCAAACATAGGATTAATAGAGCCGTATAGTTGTTTTCCAGACTTGTAAAAAAAGAGGTACTGAATCGATGAAAAATCATCCTTTTGCCAGGTAGCGGCTTCTCTTTAGAACCAATAACCGGTTTAACCATCAACCGGGAAGCCAACATGGGTATCAGCATCAAAGCCACTCCCATCGAGCATAAAAGGGCAAAACTAATCACAAAAGCCAATTGTCGAAACATGATACCTGCCATGTCACGAACAAATAGCAGTGGCAGAAAAATCACCAAGGTCGTCAACGTACTGGCCAGGATGGCCGAAGTCACCTGTTCACTACCTATAATCGCCGCTTTAACGGATGGAATATTGGCTTTTCTCAATCGAAAGATGTTTTCCAGCACCACAATAGAGTTATCGACAATCAGTCCGACACCAATGGCTAATCCACCTAAACTCATCAAGTTAATCGTAAAGCCGTTAAAGTAAAGCAGCATGAACGTCGCGATAATTGAAATGGGAATGGCAGTCGAAATAATAGCCGTACTCCGAAAACTACCGAGAAAAAACAACAGCACCAAAATCGCAAAAATCCCGCCATAACCGGCAATACGAACAACATTGGTGATTGAGCGCTGAATATAGTCAGACGTATTAACCAATGGAATGATACTCAGGTGCGGTAAATCACGATTGATGAACTTTAGCTCTGACAAAACAGCCTCTGCTACATCAACCGTATTGGCCAGGGACTGTTTTCGTATCGCAACGCGAATACCGGGAACTCCATTAATCTTGACAATCCGATAAAGTTTTTTGTGAGAAGACTCCACCACGCCAATATCTTTCAGTTGAATGGTCACACCATCCCGAATGGCCACCACCGTATTTCGCAACTCATTGAGATTGGTATATTCCCCTGCTGTGCTGACCACCAGATCATAATTTCCTTTTCTCAATGTTCCGGTAGGAATGGAGGTATTCTGTGCCTTAATGCTGTGAATAATCTCGGTAAATGAAAGTCGCAGGGCCTTAATTTTATTGGCTTCAATTTTGATATGAATTTCCCGTTCCTGACCTCCCCAGATATCAATCGCAGCAACACCGGGCACCCGTTCAATTCGATATTTAACCTGTTCATCCACTATTCGCCGGACCTCAACCGGATCGAGATTGCTCACTACTCCTAAAATCAAAATGGGAAACTGCGCCAGATCAAATTTGAATACCGTCGGACGACTGGCCTCATCAGGCAGCATGTCTAAAATTCGTTCCAACCGATCCCTGATATCGTTGGTGGCCTCATTTAAATCCACTCCCCAGTCGAAAGCAATCCGCACGATACTGCTTCCATCCATAGAAGTTGATGTCACCTCTTCCACACCAGGAACAGCACTAACGGCCCCTTCAATAGGTCGCGTGATCAGGTCTTCAATCTTTTCCGGTCCGGCATTGGGATAATTGGTTCGAACGGTAAGGGTAGGGTAGGTGATTTTTGGCATCAAATCGATGGGCAGCCGGTTCAGGGAGACACTTCCTAAAATCAGCACGATCATCATGACCATCGAAGTAAACACGGGGTGATTAACTGAAAAGCGGGATATTTTCATTGGTTATCCCCCTTGACTGGTTTTAGTTTTCTGGTTTTTGCCTTTGCCCGGTCGTTTTTTCGGCGATTTCCCTTTCCGGGCAGGTATCAGAATTTTGGAGCCTTCTTCCAATAAATGATGACCTAACGTAACCACTTCCCCTGAGATTTTTGGGGAGAGTATTTCAACCATTCCTTTGTTAATGATACCCGAAGTGATTTGAATAAACCGAACTTTGGATTCTTTCATATCAACCAGAAAAACACCGGTTATAGCATTTCTTTTTACAATGGCACTTTGCGGAACAACGGTCGCTTTTCGGTGGGCAGCAAACACGATTTCAGCGCGAATAAAGAGTCCGGGTTTTAAAATAGTGCCCGGATTATTCACTTTAATCTCGACCATGGCTTCCCGCGATGTTTCTTTGATCATGGGGGCAATCCGCGTGACCTTGCCTTTCATTTTTCTATTTTTGATCGCCTCTGCGGTCACACTGACCTGCTGCCCCACTTTTAATTTGTAATAGTCACTTTCAGTCACATGAATCACCGCGACCAGAGAAGAAATATCGATCAATGAGACAATGGGGGTGTTAATGTTAAGCAGAGTTCCTTCATCGACAAATCGTTCACCCACAAACACCCGGGATTTTTTATCCCGCCATTTGGCATTTATGCGGGTATAAGACAAACGGATCTGCGCCAGTTTGAAAGCGGCTTTTTTTTCATTCAACTGAGCTTTTGCCACCTCATTGTCCACTTTTTTCAACGTATAGGCTGTTTTGGCGCTATCCAATTCAGAAATAGTAGCAATGTTCCGGGTTTTTAAAGACCTGACGCGGCTCAACTCCCTGGATGAGATAGCCATGGATTGAAAAGCCGCCCTTGAATTGGCTTTTGCCACTTCCAGCAGAGCTCTGGCCTGTTGGAGTTGTTGTTGATATTCACTATCATCCAATAGAGCTACCAACTGTCCATATTTTACAACATCACCAAAATTGACCATTAAACGTTCCAGACGACCCGATATTTTTGAGGCCAATAAAAACCGTGTTTTTGGCTTCAAAGAACCGGTAAAAGCACCCACATCCCTAATCATTTGCCTTCTGACTTTAGACAACTCCACTGCCACGGGTTTTCCTTTCTTCCCTCCAAATTTACCCCCTCCCTGATCCAATATTTTCAGGTACACTTTCGCACCAACCAGAGAAAGCAGAATAACCAATACGACGAGTGTAATCCATTTTTTCATGCCAACCTTGAGATTTTTACTGCCAAACAACAGATTCGGAATGGGTATTGGAAAAATTTTATTGGATAAGCGATTGCAACCTAACAATTCTGTGAGTAAAAGGAAATCTCTATTGATTTAACTTACAGAACTGACACACAAACTGCTCAATTTGAAACAATTGCTCTATCAATATAAAGCTTTACTATAGTTTTCAAGGATCATTTGATCTTTAGTTACCAAGTGATTTTCGTTTAAAGCGGCATTAGCTACAATAATTCTATCGAATGGATCACGTGTCCAGTTAAGCTCCATTGCAATACTCATGATATTATTGAAGTTTTTTTTGCAGACTTCAAGTCCAATAGAATTTGAAAGATCCATAATAATATCTTTGGCAGACGAAGTAATTCGTTTGATCTCATTAAGATATTGAAGTTCTAAACGAACAATCGGAGATATTTGGATTTCATTGTCGTTTAAAAGATCTTTGGCTTGCTCGCTGAGTTTTTCAACTTGACCTGCATACAACCAGACGACAATGTGAGTGTCAATATAAATCAAGATTGACCTCCTTTTCCCAACGAATACCAACAAGATCATCGGGGTTTCCAACAATACTATCTGGTCTTGACTTCAGATTTGCCAATTTGTTGCTCTTTGCAACAGGAATAATTCGAAGTAATTTGCCCCCCTTGTTGACCTCCAAGGGCACGCCGCTGTTGAGCACATCATCTAGCAGTTTATAAATGTTGCTCCTCAATTCTGTTGGACTTACCGTTTTCATATTTCCCCCCCCCGAGAAACAATACGTACATTAAAATAACTACATACGTACATGTTGGAACTTTTTGTACACTCCGTCAATTGGTTTTGTGTGAGGCAAACCGAGATTGGCTCAAAATTCAAGCATAAGTGATCTCTTTTTAGATTCCCATTCCATAAAGCCGAATCTATTTTTATCGAACCATGTTTAGTAACCAGGAACCTAAATAATTGGAAGCGGTTAATAGGATCGAAAGATGTTTTTCTTTTTCGATAATTTTTCTATAAGATTTTGGATTATTATCTTTAAAAAACGCCATAACCTTGGCTGCGTCTAACACCTCATCATTTTCACCCATCCAAATCGCCACCGGCAGTTTTAACTCTTGAAGCTGCTCATCTGGTGAAATCGGGGTTTGAGCATTCGCCATATTGACAGTGATAGCAGCGATATTTTTTGAACTTTGTAGTATTTCTTTTGAATAGTTAAAAAACACAGCTTTTGAATGGCCATGGGTTCCAAACATAGCGTTTTTTACGAAAGGACCTGTTTTTGCTGTGGTAAACGGATTGGGATTATTTTTAAATTCAGTCTTAGATCGGAAACCCAGGTGAGGAGAAAGAAACAAATACCCCCGTACTTTTTCCCGTTTTTTAAAACTTGAGTAATTCAGTATTAAGCCGCCACCCGAGGAATGACCACCCAGAAACACCGCCTTCTTTGGGTATTTCCTTTCAATATATCGAATAAATACGCCTATATCGTCAAAAACCTGTTCAACGCTGGGTGTATCTCCCCGTTCTCCACCTGAATCACCGTGTCCCCTTATATCCGGCGTAACGACAAGAATATGATAACGCTTGCTCAACCCGTCTCCAATAAACTCATAACCGCCGCTGCTATAAGTTCCCCCGCCATGATAGAAAAGCAGGATAGCCTCAATTTTTTTCGGTACATATTCTCTAAAAGCAAGCCTTGTTTTATCACCGGCGTCTATATACTGAAGTGGCGGCATTGGAACTTTAGGAGCGGACAACAACTCTTCAAAAGAAAATGAAGGGGCACTGACTTTATCTTTTGGGATATTTGAGGATGCACAACCAGTAAAAAGAAAAAGGGTTGTTATCAATGTTAACATCTTCATATTATCTCCTCTTTTTGGATAAATATTATTTCTTAAATTAGTTATTTACTCAATTTTATCGATTTTTCCGACTCTAGATTCTCCATTTCCCCCGACTCTGGCTTATATAGACAAGTACTCATTATCTACTACTCAAACATTTCTGAAAAGAAAAAATCCACTCTCACACTATTGTTAATCCATTTACAATTACATCCTAACACCATGCTGATCGGCCGCAACTGTCTGCCGAAGGCGCGTGGTGCAGGACCGGTGTAGAAATTCGTTATGAGATATTATATGTCTAATATTATTAAGGTTTAAACCAGTAACCTTGATCTCTTGTAATAAAGTGTGTAGTAATACACATATAAATAGTCAAACAATAATAAAAATTTTAAAAAAGAACGGGTGGAAACACGTTCGTACAAAAGTTCGTGTAAATATTACTGTTCCAGAGGAAGACCTGAATCAAATTGATACTTTTGCCAGACAGCATGGAATGTCACGATCTGCTTTCCTACTAAAAGCCGCTCAAAACTCAATACATACCCAAAATCACTCATAACGCCAGCATAAAGCGTGTGAGGCACGAGCGTCGTCTTTGTTGCGCTGGTTATGCCTGCCGAATTCATATATTAAGGTTATAATCACGGACTATACCAATACCCACTTCACTTTTGGATTCTAAACCTCGGACATATTACTATGAGCAGCCTGCATCGAAGTAAAAAGAACCAAACCAAGCGTAATCCCAAAGGCCTGCACCCGAGGAATCTCCACAAGCAAGGCTATGATTTTCCATCTCTGGTAAAAAGTTACCCGCCACTAGCTTCATATGTGAAAACAAACGCTCATGGCAACCTTTCCATAGAATTCGTAGACCCACTGGCCGTAAAAGCCCTAAATACTGCGCTATTAAAACGATACTACCACATTATCGATTGGGATATTCCAGAAGGTGCTCTTTGTCCGCCCATCCCCGGCAGAGTCGACTACATCCATTACATAGCTGAATTGCTAGGGTTTCACGAGTGTACTAGGAATCTGGCTAATACCCAGCCCAAAATCACCTTGCTCGATATAGGTACGGGTGCAAATGGAATATATCCGCTATTGGCCTGCCAAATATACGGTTGGCATTGTGTGGGTAGTGATATTAATACTCAATCGCTTGAGAATGTAGCCTCGGTTATCGCTAACAACCCCAAGCTAAAAGACTGCTTCACACTGCGTAGGCAACACGATAAAAATCATATTTTTGACGGGATCATTCAAGCGGGAGAATCCTTTGATGTCAGCGTATGCAATCCACCCTTCCATGCTTCGCGAGAGGAAGCACTCAAAGTCAGCCAGCGTAAATTCAACAACCTTGCTCGTAATCGTGGTGAGCAAACAACCACGCGCTCTAATAAAAATGACGCCACCCACAAATCAGTACCCACTGCTCCCACTCTAAATTTTGGCGGTCTAGAAGCAGAGCTTTGGTGTAAGGGTGGCGAACAATTTTTTCTCAAAAAATTAATAAAAGAAAGCCAATTGTTTTCAGCTCAATGCCGCTGGTTTACCTGTCTGGTTTCGAAAATTGACAATGTAAAGCCTGCAAAAAAATTACTTCATAAGCTTGGTGCGATTGATATAAGGGAAATAGAAATGGCGCAGGGAAATAAAATTACACGAATATTGGCTTGGACATTCATTTAAATCTCGCGCTGGCATTACAGATGACTAATCCACTTTCTCCATAAAGAAATTCTCATGATTTTTTTAGGAGTCCTTGTCTAATTTATTTGACAAAGGCTCACCCGGTTTTGCATAACGACTATCTGTGCGGCCGCGGTAACCCTCTGTACAAGATACCTGTTAGCTATATTAAAGGTGACACTCTAAATATGGAGTAGAAAGAGGGTACACTACGGCATGTGAATCGTTTGTGTTTCCTTTAACTTTGCAATGTAGTAGATGATACAAAAGACGCAACGTCCCTCGTCTTTATTCATTTGAAACGTGATATTGTTTCTCTTAATACCGCAATAAATAAATCGATTTCAGTTTTAGAAATTGTAAGTGGTGGATCAATCCTAATTGATGAACCTCGATTTCCAACTATATATCCCTTTTCAATAAGGTCCTTATAAATGGTATCAGTAATTTTTTCGTTTTTGATATCAACAACAAACATTAACCCTCTTCCACGAACTTCGAGGATAATTTCATTATCGACAAGCGATTCAAGATGTTTCTGAAGTAACAAACCATTACTTTCTGCTTTCGATATCAAATTATTATCTTCAATATATTGGGTAACACCATATACAATCGAAGCCCCCAAAGGATCATTTTGATGGGATTGGGAATAATGAAACGGTTTAAGTTCTAGCTGCCTTGCAGTAAGTTCATTGATAAGAGTAATACTCACAGGATATCCGTTTCCAATTCCTTTACCCACAGCGATAAAATCAGGGTCAATGTCATAATGTTGATAACCAAACCATTTGCCGGTTCGTCCGATGCCTGTTGTTACTTCATTGACGACAATTTTTCCTCCGTTGTCTCGAACAATTTTGACGATATTACTTATCAACGCATTTGGAGGAAATCGTACAAAACCTGAAGAACTGCCTGGTTCAAAAATAAACTCCGATATGTTTTTTGGTATTTTTTGAAGCACTTCACATGATAGATCGCACTTTTCTTTATCAGGACATGTTTTGCATTGCTCCCAATTTAACAGATACCAATTCCTAGATCTGTCGATTATTGAAGAATATGCGCCAAGATATGAGTCATGGAGTGTCAAGGATATGTTTTTCTCAGTTAGATGTTTAGCCATCTGCCTTGATATTTCAATCGCTTCGCTGCCAGAGCAGAGAAAAACACTTTTCCCATTATTAAAACCAGCGATTTCAAGAATTGATTTTGCTGATTTTTCAAGTATTTCATTTGAGTAGCAAAAACCAGCGTGCATCAATGAATCTATTTGGTTCTTGATTATTCTGTTTACCTCAGCATTATTGTGTCCAAGAGATGTACACCAAACACCTGACTCTAAGTCTATATAGCCTTTACCTTGTTCATCATATAGGTAAAGACCTTCACTTTTCACAATATTTGGAATTTTAAGTTCGTGACCTGTACAAAAAAATACATGTTCCATTTCTTATTCTCTTTCTTTTATTTTTTCACATAACACCATGCTCACCGCCCGTATCCGTGTGTTGTATGCGCGCGGTGAAGGCCCGATTCCGGGTAGAAGCAGTGGTTACCCAGCCGCTACCCACGCAAGTTTTCAGATATAGTGATAGATTCTTGGGCGTATTAAAGGAAAAACCAGCCGTAAGCGATCAAACTTTTCCCAGTTTATGTAGCTGGTGCGACTACGCCTGCTTAGCCAATGTTTCAAAGCTTTTTCTGCGTGTTCAAAGACCAGTTCAAGCAATTGATAATTACCGCAAACACCAAAATACTGAAAGTGACCTCTCAGCTTTGAGCATAGGGTCTTGTATTGATCCAATGCTGGCTCGTGGTGATTATCTCGACACCAAATCCATAATGACTCCATGGTACGTCTAAAGCGCTTTTTACAGGTTTTCCTTTTGATTACCCAAAATCCCTTCCTGGACTTCGCCCAAAAATGGGTAAAACCCAGAAAGTCAAATGTTCCATTTTGATCATCGGATTTAAGATTGTCATCCGGTCTCCCAAAACGGATCAGTTTTGTTTTCTTCGGGTGAATGGTCAGTTTGAACCGAGCGAATCGCTTGGTTAGGACAGACATCATCCTTCGAGCATCTTCCTCATTTTCAAAGCCAATCACAAAATCATCGGCAAATCGAACCAGAAAACACTGACCTTTCAATCGAGGTTTAACCTCCCTCATAAACCAATCGTCTAAGACATGATGGAGAAAAATATTGGCTAGTAGGGGGGATATAACACCGCCTTGGGGGGTTCTTAATGGTTTCAATTGTTGGAGCCGTAACATTAGTTTCTAAGTAGTCATTAATTATTTCGACTAATTGATTTTGCAATTTTTCTTCTTCTTTCATTATTAACAAAAATAAATAAAATTTGATCGAAATAGATACTGCACAACGCCTGTTTCAGCCGCATTTGCCGTGGCGAAGCAGCGGTAAATGCCAGACTGTAAACATTTGTTAGGAAAGACTATTTGACAATTATTTTTTTTCTCTTGAAAAAACCACCTATTATCGTGTACACTATAAACGTGTAGTCAAATCTTTTTTAAGGAGAAAACATGTTAAAAAATATTACATTAAGTGCTGACGAAAACCTGATTCGTAAAGCTCGAAAGAAAGCTCAATCTGATAATACAACACTGAATTCTATGTTTAGATTATGGCTTCAGAAATATTCAAATTTGGGTAACAATTCTAATGATTATGAAATATTGATGGAAACACTAAGCTATGCAAAACCCACTAAACATTACACTAGAGATGAAATGAATGAAAGATAAGTATTTTATTGATACCAATATATTTGTATATTCCTTTGACACCCAAGATATAATAAAACGAGACATCTCACGTGATTTAATTAATTGGGCATTGAAAGATCAAGTCGGTTGTATAAGCTCCCAAGTGATACAAGAATTTATAAATGTTGCTACAAAAAAATTTAATCCTCCATTATCAATTCAAGATAGTTCAAAATATCTAAATTCCGTTTTTGCACAATTGGTTGAAATTTATCCTTCGGTTGAATTATACCATAAAGCATTGGAGATTTTTGAACGGTGGAAATATTCATTTTATGATTCCCTGATTATTACGTCAGCATTACAAACTGATTGTACAATTTTATATTCTGAAGATTTACAGCATGGACAAAAGATCCAATCTCTCACTATTGTTAATCCATTTGCAATTACTTCGTAACGCCATTCTCACCGGCCGTGGCCGTGTGCCGAAGGCGCGCGGTGAAGGTCCGGTGAAGAAATTTGCTATCTCTACGTTGATATGATTTAGGTATCAAATTTATTTCTTTACTGCCTCATATCCACCAAATAGATAGGCTTGAAAAAACTTATAGACTTTATCAAAACCTGCTTCTTTCAGTAGTGATTCAATACGAATTTGAGGTATGAAGTGTACCTCTTTTTCCCTTATGGCAAATTCTTCTCTAACTTTATCGGTTGCGCCTCTTTTAAAAAACTGCTGATTTTTCCACGCTGTATTGAGGGTGTTGTATTTGTCTGAACCAATTATTCCTTCAATGTCTACAAGTACTATTGGTGCACCCGATTTTAACTTTTCTGCAATTCTTTGTAGGAAATTTAATTTCGCACCATTATCTGGGAGAAATTGCATAACTAAAATTGATGTTGCAGCATCAAAATCTTTTTCTGTTACATCATTAATTAGCCCATGGACAAGAGATATCCTGTTTCCCAAAGAAGCAGATTCGACCTTTTTTCTTGCTAGAGTAAGCATTGACTCTGCTGGATCAAAACCTGTAAAGGACCAATGGGGATTGTTCTGTGAGTAGTCAATTATTTCCTTACCTGTACCAGCGCCCGCAACCAATACTTTTGCTTCTTTATTCAGTTGCCCCCTAAGAAGGTGCTGAGTTAATTCATAAATAGAATCATAAGCAGGGATTATTTTATGTGCAGTGTCATCATATTCATTGGACCATTCACCTTCAAAATCTATTTGTTTTTCCATACTATTAAATTCCTTTACAATACATAACCTGCTATTAACTATTTATTATTGTTTGCCATTATTGACTATTTTTAAAAAATTACATTTTACAAGATACGCTAAATGTACATTTTATGACTAATTAAAAGTTATATACGGTAACTAGTTGTATTAATGACAGAATAATCCTATGATTCCAGGATTATTTTATAGATTTGTCGTCTTAACGTTTTGTAAATGGGATTATCAGTCTTAAGACAACTAAACGGGAGTCATCAGAAAAATCAAATCAAAAAACCAATAGATTCATAAACCACCTTCAAATGCGTTTTCGCCAGCTCAGAAATATCTTGCAACATGCTTCTTGGAAAAACATAAGGAGATATTGCTTAAATATACAAATTTAACTTTTAAACAACGTCCCCTCATGTTTTACAATAATTTATTGTGACCTTGTTGGAATTTGGATAGAGCAAACATAATCAGCAAAATTTTATGAGGAGCTCTCTCTTCTCCTCTCCTCTCTGCCAAGATCTAATGTTGAGAGTTTTCTCTATTATTTTTTCGTACAAAATGTACCTTTTTTTAATATCAGAAGGCAACAATACTACGCTTTTCTATTTATAAAGTAAATATAATTAGCCTGTAAAAACATAACCATAATTGTCATCTATACCCCATAGTGCAAGAATACTGGCGGATTACAGATTGAGTATGTTTTTTTTATAAACCAGGGAGGGGATTGAGATGAATTCAGCAGACAGTAACTCACAAATTGTAAACCGTAAGGAGTGCAGATGCTTTCTTACAATTTATCAATTTTAGAAATCGGGTGACACCATACCAATTGAAAAACAGGTCTGGTGTCACCCGATTTTGTAATAGCATATCTGTGAGCTGAAGCATGCAAGCAGGACAACTACCAGATCTATAACTGCTCACCTAGAGGTTCCAGCAGTTCAATCAAAACTATTGCTGTCTGAAATTAAGCCATTGAAGGAGACACCAAAAAAAGCTCCTAAACTTATTGCTCTGGATGATGACTATGGGAAATATTGAGATGAATTAGCTATCGAACAGGTATCATTTGATACTGCTCATTTCACGCCTTTTTGTTGCAGAAATTTTGTATATTTTCTGTCAGTCATCATGATATGGCCGATCAACCAGTCTTTTAAAAAATCCATCATTTCCAGTTCAATCATCACTGCATCTTCTTTCGAATCAAATGCATGCTGTAAAGTGTTGAGTTTTCTAACAAACTCTTTGTATTCCAGGAGATGTTCATAGAGTTCAGAGTATTTGTTTTCTTCCAATAGTTTTTCTTCAAAGCCAAAATGAAGATCAGCATATGCTTTTAAAGCTTTAAACAGTTTAAAAAGGAAAATTTTGGTTTTTACACCATTTTTAATAGATTCAGAAAGTGTGTTAATCCCTCTGACAATATTTTTGTGTTGTTTGTCTAGCGACTCAATGTCAACGCTAAATGAATCATCCCATGCGAAGTGTTCCATAGTACCAAAATTCTTTGAATACTTACTCTATAAAAGAAAAGTGTTTTTGTAATCTGACGTATTGTAGCTTGATATATGGTAGAGTTTCAATGGTTTTGTTGTGCTCTTGCTTTGAAAAGTCATCTATAAAAAGCTTTTTTTTGTCTTATAGGTAGGATTCCTTAAAATTTGTTGTGGAAGACTTATTAATCCATGATCCATCCTCTTGGATTCTCAAAAAACTTATGCTCGAAGCTCTGTGAAGTAAAAAAGTATTTCTTTGAATTCACACCTGGAATGCGCTCAAATACTCAGTTTATCGACAGACTCAATGGCTTCGCTCATTCGAAAGTCCCTGATGGAGGAAGAAAAAAAGCAGGCCAATACTGCGACAATTCCAGCTATGCAGGCCAGAGAGATAGTAACAGGCCCCGGACTACCGAAATAATCCGCTCCGATTCCTGCCAGAATAGCACCCACTGCTGATAAAGCAAAATTCAGAATGACCAGGGACGTCACCCTTCCCCGCATATGGTCAGGAATTGACAGTTGAAGCATAGTCTGATTGCTGGTTATAGGAAACAGAGGGGACGTTGGAAACAGAGGACTCAAATGACGCAACGTCCCCTTCGTTTTACACTTTAGTTTTACTAATTCTCATAATTTTGATGTCTTATAAAGCATTTTTTATCTAAAATGATATGTGAAATATGACATCAATACTTCAATTTCAAGAATGGTAAAGAAATTCTTTTTTGATTCTCTCAATGATTTGGAAGGAAGTTTTGGTAATCTTACACTTATGACCGCTAGGGCAACGGCTGGTTTTGATCTTCGTTTGGAGCGAATACCAGACTTTATTAAAAGCGCTGTTGAAATCGATCCAGATCTTTCGCTTTCTGTCTGGCGATTTCAAATGCATTTTCCATAGTGATTTTTTTAAATCGAATGATCTGGAGGGGGGCAAACTGTCCCAGCTGGTCAACATCGGCACTGATGACGTTAAAGATGCGGGGATAACCACCAATGGTCTGGCGGTGTTTGAGTAGAATAATCGGACCTTTTGGCGTTAGTTGGACAGTCCCATCGTTGACAGGACCGGATATCATGTTTTTGAGAGATACCGTTGGCGTTTTCCTTAAACTGATTAATCGCATCCCCATATCGCTCAGATCATTACTGACCTTCCAGGGGTTACCTGTAAATATATCAGGATCATTAAGGTATTTGTATTCAGGGCCTTCTACAACACGAATGATGTTGTCTGGATCAGTCCATTGAGCCAGGTCGTTATATGGTCCTCGATTTCTATCTCTGATGTTCTTCGACCGATTTTCGCTTTTTGTACTGCAAAGATAGGTTCTAAATCCGTACTGTTTCATACCAAATTTCAAGATTGAACCTGAAGGTGCATAGTTAACAACACCATGTTCAATGGATTGTTCAGATTGGGCCTTTTCAGGTAAAATAAGAGAAACCCCTTTATAGCCCCCTCCGGTCAGCACAAAAAAACTGTCAGCTGTGAACCTCAGCTCCGGCGGGATAATGATCTCCAAGGCAGAAGAATCCATAGGATTATCAAGCAGAATATTTCCAATCTGAAAGGAAAAACGATCCATTGCTCCGCCAGGAGAAACCCCTCGATCCTGTTTGCCAAATTGGGGTGACCCCACTTTTTTACAAAGGCCTGTTTTTATATATTCAAACATGGTGTCATCTCAATTTCAAAAACATCAGGCAAATTGTTTTGATAGACGTTTCGCCAAATCCAATGATATTACTGCATCGGAATGAATACAGATCGTCTCAACACAGATGGGAATTTTTTGCTGATGGGTTCCGTTGGAATCATCTTCCAGGTAAGCATTCACCTGTTGATTTTCTACCATGGATACTGCATGTTCAACAGCCTCCTCACAATCATGGATACTGGCATATTCATATTTCCGGTTCACCAGACTCAGCTGACCGGTCTTTTCGTTGAAGGTATATCTCCTCTCAGCAAATGCCTCAGCAATAACCTTAATTGAGGTGGATGCACACAGTTTTGCCAGTGCCGAATCAAAAGGAACAATCACTTTTTTTATCTCATTTTCCATTAACCAGCTCAGCAGAGTTTCAGCCAGCTCTGGATTGACCCAACTATCATTATATAAGGCCCCATGAAATTTAATCATCTTAACATCAGGAATCAGTGAATACTGTTCATCAAGAGATGATTTTAGCCGGTCCATTGAAATAGAGATAGAAACCCGACCAAAATTTTCCCTATCCGGATATGAGAGATGACCCGCCACCTCTACCTGATTTTTTTTAGCCAAATCTCTAAAAACCTGAACACTTTGCTTGTCTCCGGCATGTCCGCCACAAGCAATATTGGCAATGTGAATGTATTTCATCAGTTCAATGTCTGTAGGATTTTCAGATCCCCGTTCACCCATATCACAATTAATTTTTATCATAGCTCTTTAACACTTCTAAATTCAATTATATCCGCAGGTTTAATCGGCTTCAGCAGTGCTGTATCTGTTTGGCCAAGTATATTCCAACCACCGGGAGAATCCTGGGGATAAATTCCTGTTTGGGCGCCACCGATAGCGACAGATCCTGCCGGAACCAATGTTCGGGGACTATCCAACCGGGAAGTCACCAATTTTTTATCCAGCCCAATCAAATAAGGAAAATGGGGCAAAAATCCAACCATCGCAACTGTATAGACAACTGATGTATGAAGGTGAATCACATCGCTAATCGTTAAATGGTTTAATTCTGCAACCCGTTCTAAATCTTCACCATTGTATACCACCGGAATTATAATGCTCTTCCTGTTTTTTGAACTTTTTTCTATTTCATTTGCTGATGATTGAATTGATGTTTCAATACTTTTTTCAATTGATTTGATAATCTTGTTTACTGATGACTTAACCGGATCAAAGTACACCGCTAATTCATTATACGAAGGAACCAGATCAAAAACACCCAATTTAGACATATGAGTTGCTTTAGTAATGGTTTCATAAGCCGCCAAAACTCTCGAAGAAATTTCAGGACTTATTTCATTACCAAACGACCAGCAGATACAGCTATCCCCTAGATAATATCGGGGATTCTTTTTAGCCGTCATTTTCGACCATTTTCTAAAAATATTCAACATAACCTTACAACTTGTATTCGTAATCTTTTTTGTCTCCAACAAACATGTACCCAGGTGCATGTGTGATCATCAAAGGTGGTTTTGCCACCATCGCTGCCATTTGGGGTGTTACTCCACACGCCCAGAACACAGAAACTTCCCCCTCATTTATGGTCACAGGATCACCAAAATCAGGTTTAGAAATATCGGCAATACCAATTTCTTCAGAACTCCCAATATGAACAGGACTTCCATGTACAGCCGGAAAATCTCTGGTTACTTCAATTGCTTTGATAACATCTTTAGACTTAAACGGGCGCATACTTACCACCATAGGTGTTTCCTTAAACTTACCCGCTGAATGACAAGGAATATTGGTTTTATACATCGGAACATTTGATTTTTCCGTAATATGCCTTACATCCAGATCCGCCAGCAAAAGAGCCTGTTCAAAGGTAAAGCTACACCCTAACAGAAAAAAGACGAAATCATCTTGCCACAAATCACCAATATCATCTAATTCAGCATCTAGTTCACCGTTCCGATAAACATGATATTTAGGAATATCTGTTCGAATATCAGCATGGTCCGCACAAAAAGAAGTATAGGGATTTCCTTTATCCCCAACCTCAATTAATGGACAAGGCTTGGGATTTCGCTGGGCAAATATCATAAAATCAAAAGCCCAGTCTGCTGGCAGAATAACCAGATTGGCCTGTACATACCCTTTGGCTTGTCCGCTGGTTTGACTTTTGAAAATATTTTTTTTAGCTGCATCACGCAACTCTTGACCTGTTTTGAATATCATTTCTATTCCTGTTGATTGATTTACAAGACTCGTAAAACGATAAAGCACTTTGAGCTAAAATAACCTGTTTATCCTGGCTGTGAATATTTTTACGAAACATATCGTGATAGAACCAGGGCCAGATCGGGAAATATAACCATTATAGCAACCATTACAGCCATCATTAGAACAAATGGTAAACTCCCAATCATCACTTCACTTATTTTACCGGATCGGCGTACACCCTGCACAACATACAGGTTCAAACCAACAGGTGGTGTAATTAATGCCATTTCGATCAGAAGGATTAAAAGAATACCAAACCAGACTGGATCAAATCCGATCTCCATCATAACGGGTGTAACAATGGGGATCGTTATCACCATCAATGAAAGTGTTTCAACAAAGAATCCCAAAACAATATACATGGCAATAATTACACCCAACGTTTGCATTTTGCTCATTCCCAGGTTATTCACAAAATCATACAATTCATCGGTTAATCCCACCGAAACAAGAGTAAAATTGAGAAAATAAGCTGCCGTTAAAATCAACATTATCATTGCAGTCGTTCTCATGGTTCCTTCAATGACCAATTTTAACATATTAAAAGACAACTTTCGATAAAATGCGGCTAATATCAGTGATCCGACAACCCCCAATGCTGCAGATTCCGTTGGGGTGGCAAATCCCGCATAAATTGAACCAATGACGATAAAAAAGATAATAAACACCGGTATTAAGTCACCCAGCGAGAGAAACCTGTCTTTCCAGGATGATACCCGTTTTTCTCCACCCAGTTGTGGCCAAATGGTACATGCGATTAAAATACAGAGCATAAACAAAATCGCCAGCAATACTCCAGGGACAATTCCAGCCATAAACAATTGGGGAATTGAAGTATTGGTCAAAAAACCGTATACAATCAGATTTATTGAAGGTGGAATCAAGATTCCAAGTGTTCCGCCGGCAGCAATCGAACCACTGAACAAGCTTTCAGAATAGCCATATTTTCTGGCCTGAGGAATTGCCACTGTCGTAATAGTTGCGGCCGTAGCAACACTGGAACCGGAAGTAGCAGAAAACATGGCCGACGTGGCAATATTTGCATGCATCAGACCTCCAGGCAGCCAGGATAACCACCTATCCAACGCGATATAAGTACGTTCAGCAATTTCTGTTCTCAGGAGAATTTCTCCCAACAATACAAATAGCGGAATTGCCATTAATAAAAAATCTGTCCCTGAACTCCAGGTCACTTCTCCCATTGCTCGATGCAGTGGATAATCCGAGAAAACACTACCGATAAACAAGCCCAATGAAGCCAGTGTCGCTGCCACAGGAACACTAAACAACAAAAGCAACAGTAAAACTATCAGAATAACTATAACTAACATGATTTTAACCTTTTAAGTTTTTATGTTCACTTGACCGTATCGATAGATATACCACTCTCTTCTTCTATGCTTTCTTTCAAAGTCGTCACTCCAGACCATTTTCCCAAACCTTCAAAATCATTGCTTAAAAAATGGGCCAGCGCGTTAATAAAAAACAAGGCAATGATCACACTAAATCCTACCAATCCAATAAACCAAAGTGATTGGGGAATCCATAGCGGTGTCTGAAGCGGTGTATTTGCTGTTGATCCTTTTTCCAGCGTAGTTCTTAATACTCCAAATGCATAATAAGACAAGGGGAAGATAAAAATCATCAGGAAAACCAGGGACAAAACATCCAAAAAAGCTCGAATTCTTATATTGAATTTTTCATAAAGCAGATCAATACGAATATGTGCTTTATGAAACAACGCATAAGAAAACGCCCAGGTACTTGAAATAATTAGTATGTAGCTAGATATTTCATCAGCACCACCAATTGAATAGGAAAATAGCTTTCTCATAATCACTTCAAAAGATACAATTGCAACCGATGCAAATAGAAGAATTCCGCTTATCAGTACCGCTATATGAGAAAGCTTTTCAGATTTGTTTAATAGCAAGGAAGTAAATTCCTTAATTGAATTCAACACAAAATCCTCCACATTTGAATAAGATTTTTCTGTCAGGTTAAATGAACCAAACAATGCCCATACCAATGTTTTTAAACATTTTATACGCGCATTGTTCACTTAAAATTGAAGGTCGTTTTTACTCGGCATAAGTGTTAATCAAGCGTCCAACGTTATTGTTCCATTGCGTAATGGTTTCTTTATCCACTTTGGCAGCCCAGGCAGGTAAAACGTTCTCTCTTAATATTTTACTGGAGAGTCGATAATCTTCAAGGGAGATATCCAACAGTTTCATATCCGCTGGTTTTCCGACAGAACACTTATTCTGAGTTAAGCAGTTAATTCCTTCCTGGGTTTCAAATTCTGTAATTTCCCAAGCTGGATCCTCGATATGTTTCTTCGTTAATGCCAAAATCTTTTGCTGCTCTTTTGCCGAAAATTTATTCCATGTTTTCATATTCATGGATGTAATCACATAATCCCATCCACCAACAGGAAGCGGATAAAGATATGAAGAAACCTCACCCCAGCCTGCAGAATATCCAGACAGACTTCCTGTAATGGCACAGTCAACCACACCTCTTTGCAATGATTGTGGAACTTCACCAAAAGAGATCGTAACTCCGGTCGCTCCCAATGCGGTCACAAATTCTGAAGTCGTCCAGCCACTGGCACGAACTTTTTTACCTTTTAATTCCTTTAAACTATTTATCCTGTCTTTACAAAAAAGGACCTGAGCAGGATAAGGTGCAATTGCCAATAATTTAGCATTAAAATCTTTCTGCAATGCATCTTCGACTATCGGTCGATAAGCCTTGGTTAACACACGGGCCATATCAATTTGAGGAGCCATTGCGGGCAGATCCAATCCTGCCAATCGTGTTGAATCAGAGACCACATAGTCCGCAACAGTCGATACGACATCAAAAACACCCAATTTCATCTGGCGCAGTACGGCCGGCCCTTTCAATTTTACCTGACCTAAAGACGTCATCCGAACTTTAATTTTTCCGTTAAAAGCATTGGGGAAAGTTTTTGTCCAAAAAGGCTTCTCCAAATTTTTATACATCGTCAAACTACTCCAACTCCCGACGACTCTCATTTTCTTTACTTTTGATCCCGCATAAGCAGAAGACATCATCAAACAGGTTGATAATGCAACTGCAGCTACCGAAATCATTATTTTTCTGATTGATACCATTTTCATTGCACTCTCCATATTAATGCATTTAATAAAAACACCTTTGAGTTTCAGGGCAAAACTCGCGGGCTGCTTTGAAAAATCTGTCCTTCAAAATCGACAGATATTTAGGCCTCATTTTACGCATCATAATATGAAGGCCAAAAGAACTTATTCCACTCATCACTATTAAAACTAATCCTGGTGTAAAAATTCTAATTTTTCAACTTCATATTCACATACTAAAGATCGCCCGGTCTTAGGGTCTGCAATTTCACATTTGAAATAATCACCAAAATTCATCTTATCCGTCACAATCGGAACAGTCCCGGAATAAATAATCAGTCCATCTGTTTGAGAATCTTTGAGTTTCAATTTAACTAAATCTATCAGATCATCCGCAGAAATGATGGACCCTAATAAGGCATCCTGATATAAAATCTTCCCATCAGATTCATCTGTTTTTACCCAACTTCGAATTGAAAGAGAATCCCAGCGGTCTTTGACATCATCAAAATCCCATACTATTTTGGAGATAACATTCTCACAAATCTGTTTGGACTTACTGATACTAACACTTTCCAATTCTCGATCGGTATGATCACTCCCTACGCCGATATAGACTTTTTCTTCATGAAACAAAACGACAAATTCAACTTCCCCTGATGTTCTGTCTCCAACAACTTCTATTTTCCGTTTGGTAGTAATATTTTCACTTAAGACAGGGAAAATCATCGGGATTGAAGCGGGGGCCGGAACGCCTTCTAAACTTAATTCATCAATATGAGCCTGCACAGCTTCAATATTTCTTCCAACATAACCGGCATTGATCATTCGTTTTACATTGAACTGTAAGGAAATATCCTGTACTTCGCGACTAATAACCAAATTCAATTGCTTCATTTTTTAACCTCAGTAACTTTTCATTATGACTTAAATGATTGGTAAGCTGTTTCACTCAAATCTTAAGTTTCCTTTTTTTTACTCCAACACTTATCAACCCATCATGTATAAGATAATTCTTTGTTGAAATTCAGAAATATGTTTTTCAATAATCTCATTGAGTGTTTTTTCATCCCTTGCTTCCAATGAACTGATCAACTCTTCGTGTTGACTGATAACTGTTTGATAGTGAGTTTCCAAAGATTTTCCGGAGCTTATTTCATTGCCATAGGACAAAAAAGCCAACCTTTTTCCCTCACACCGAACCGTTGTTAAAGCTTTGAGTAGATATTCATTACAAGAACATGCTGCAAAATGAAGATGAAAATCACTATTATACTGAACCAATTGAAGCATATCTTTTTGTTTTACCGCCTTTTTAACGCCTTCATTATCCGCCTTCATCATTTTGAGAAAGGGTTTTATATCATGACGAACCGCCAATTCAGCAACACCAGATTCCAGTATTCTCAACGCTTCAAAAACCGCTTTTGTGTTTTGCAATAAAATCGGTCGAACGATAAACCCTTTGTTACGAAAAGATTCAACCATTAAATCACCTGCCAACCATAATAAAGCCTCACGAATAGGAGTTCGCCCAATACCTAATTCTTCCATCAAAAGCTTCTCATCTAGGCGTTGTCCCGGAGATAACTCCATGGTAATAATTTTATTGTAAATTCCGTCGTAAGCTTGTTTTGTTAATGAAGGGTTGTCTGATCTACTGGACATATCGGTTCCTTTTTCTGGCTATTTTTAATAATTATTTACCTTAAATATATTTAGAATATATTTTAGATATATGTCAAGAATATTTTTATTGAACCTCTTTGGTGATCCTAAAAATGGGGATGTAGTATGATTTTTTTTTGATAATGAATCATTTCAAGATTTACCCATCCCCGTTAGTTTGAGGAATTAAGAGGTCATTCGTAAAGCAGGATTTGAAGGGCAATTTAGAACAATCGCCGTATTTGAGGAGAAGGAACACCGTCAAAAATTTACTCGCGCTGATCACACGAATATTTTCATTTTTACCTCAACCACCATAATCGGCTGGTTGTCTATCACAAATACAAATGGGATCTTCTCTGTGACAAATATTGCAGAAGCATAATTCAACTGGCATCTATACTTTTTTCCTTGGTCTGTTGTTCATAAACTTGAAAATAGTTTAAAACGACCATTGATAATTGTTGAACGAGGTTATCCTTTTTGACATTCGGCCCCAGAAACATATATGTGTGGATAGCGCTTTCAATCAGGTTATGCATGACAATTGCTGCTGTAAATAAATCATCCTGATTCGTTAGGTTTACATTTCTTTTTAGAATTATCTTCAGCTGGGCAATTTCAAGGTTGCGCTCTTGCTCATATATCCGGTTGATGTCTGAATCGGAATACCTAAGCGCATGTGTTTGGCGGTGAAATTCAGGAGAACGCATAAATTCCAACTGGATAACTATCTCGAACTGATCCGTGTGAACCTGGAGAAGGGGAAACACAAAGCGATCAAAACCGTCTTTAAATTCACTACGTAAATCTTTGCCCTTGGTGGTGATCTGCGGAAAACATCCGATTCGCGATGATTTAACCGGCGCACTTCAAGAGTTGAATCAGATTGACATGGTTAAACCTGTCACTAAATGGCAGGCAACCTGTTATGATATCAAACGCATTCCTGAATACCTGTCCATTGCTTTTCGAGAAGCCTGCCTGGGCAGACCTGGACCGGTTTTTTTGGAACTACCGCCTGATATTCTTAATGTAAAGGTTGATTTGGATAGTGTAAAGATTCCCCTGGCAAGGCGAACCGATGCTGTGGCTTGCGCCAGATTGGAGAGTGTAGTGCAGGCAGTTGAGCTGATCAGCCAGGCTAAAAAACCGCTTTTTCTGGGTGGTAGTGGAGTCGGACTTAGTGACTGTGATGAAAGTCTTTTGAAGTTTATTGAAAAAAGTGGGATGCCCTGCTCATTGTTGAACAATGGCCGCTGTGTACTGCCCGATAGCCATCAGCTTAACATTAACGATGGTGGTCTGTTAGGTATAATCACAGCCATGTCCCAGGCAGATGTTATAGTAGCTGCCGGGGTTCGTTTCAATTGGCTGCTTCAGTCGGGACAG
>Ga0307989_1000342_pt1 | contig 31730 bp, 24 predicted proteins | sample EllFjometagen185_FD_203164 | JGI IMG/M metagenome (GOLD analysis project Ga0307989, IMG submission 203164) | Marine microbial communities from Ellis Fjord, Antarctic Ocean - #185 | ecosystem: Environmental > Aquatic > Marine > Unclassified | place: Southern Ocean | collected 2014-10-08 | reverse complement strand
TTTGGGGAGCAGCCTCAAAATTGTTAACAGAAGATGATGATCTCCATTCAAAATTGGCTGAAATGCAAAAAGCCGGTGTGAAAACCATCGCTTGTAAAAGTTGTGCGGAAAAAATGAAAGTGGCAGCACAGTTGACTGAACTGGACGTTAAGGTCTTTTATACCGGTCAGTTCCTCACTGACTGGCTGAAATCCGGAAAAAAAATGATTACCATTTAGCAGACTTCCCAACCCAAGCATCTGCTAATGGCTACAACCATCAGCAGATGCTTTTTCATAAATATCAGGACCCTTTAATCATCCCTTTATCCAGACCGCCATCCATAAACAGATATTCCTGCTTGGGTAGATCAAGTTCAAATACCTCTTTGATTAAATCCTCAACCGTCGACAGGGGAAAAAACGTCAGCTGTTCTTTAACATCGTCCGGAACATCTTTCAGATCCTTTATATTCTCTTCGGGAAGAAGAATCCTGTTAATCCCGGCTCGATGAGCAGCGATTATCTTTTCTTTGATGCCTCCTACCGGAAGAATCGAACCTCTTAAAGTAATTTCACCGGTCATCGCTGTTTTTGGATTGATCTTTCTTCCCATCAACAAAGATGCAATAGATGTAAATAGAGCGACCCCTGCTGAAGGTCCATCCTTTGGCATTGACCCGGATGGAACATGTATATGCAAATCTTTCTTGCTAAAATCAAAACTGGGAAGGTTAAATGCTAACCTTGATCGAACCAGACTCAACGATATTTTAGCCGATTCCTTCATCACATCTCCCAGTTGCCCTGTCAGCGTAAGCTGACCAGACCCGGGCAGAAACATGCCCTCTATGAATAAAATCTCCCCTCCCACAGGCGTCCACGCTAATCCTGTTATCACTCCCGGAGGATTGTCCAATTGCGCGACATCATGTCTGACAACCTGGTTCCCCAATATCTCTTCAAGATTTTTCTCTAACACTTTATATGGCAATGGAATATCTGAGGACACAATTTTTTCAGACACCACCCGGGCTGCAGCGGTTAATTGTTTTCTAAGTCCCCTGACACCTGCTTCACTGGTAAATTTATCTATAATCGATTTTATAGCATCATCCTCTATCTGCATTTTTTCATCATCCAAACCGTGCTCTTCTAATACTGATGGGAACAAATGGTTTTTCCCAATATGGAACTTTTCATTATTGGTGTAACCTGATAACTCAATAATTTCCATTCGATCCAATAGAGGTCCGGGAATATTTTTCAGGGAATTCGCTGTTGCAACAAAAAAGACATCGGACAAATCATAAGGAACTTCCAAATAGTGATCTGAAAATGTATTGTTTTGTTCCGGATCAAGCACCTCCAGCAATGCGCTGGCAGGATCTCCCTGATAAGCCGTCATTAACTTGTCAACCTCATCAAGAACAAAAACCGGGTTTTTTTCACCCGCCTTTTTTATCCCCTGAATGATCCTTCCGGGTAAGGCCCCAACATAAGTCCTTCGATGTCCCCTGATTTCAGCTTCATCCCTTACCCCCCCAAGACTGATCCGGACATATTTCCTTGAAAGCGCTTCTGCAATGCTTTTACCCAGACTTGTTTTACCCGTTCCCGGAGGTCCAACCAGTAATAAAATGGACCCCTGCTTATCTTTTTTCAGCTTCATCACTGCCAGATGCTGGAGTATTCGATCTTTAACCTTATCCAACCCATAGTGTTGCTGGTTTAAAATTTCCCGAGAGCTACTAATATCAATATCTTTTTTCTCTTCACTTTTCCAGGGAAGTGAGATTAGTAGATCCAGATAATTTCTCACCACATGACTTTCATGATTACTCGGTCCCATGGCTTCGTACTTATCCAACTCTTCCAAAGCCGTTTCTTCAATATCATCAGGCATGCCTGCTTCTTCAATTCGTTGACGATAATCTTTCTTTTTTGGATTAGCATCTTCTCCTTCGTTCAACTCTTTTTGGATCAGTTTTAATTGTTCCTTCAAAAAAGCTTTTCTATAATTTTTATTGGATTCCGTAGAAAACCGCTGAGCCATTTCAAATTGGAACTTTATAGCTTCTTTTTGCTGTAATAGAACATCCACAAATTTGATTCCTCGCTCTTTCAAAGAGTTCACTGCCAGCAATAACTGCTTCTCTTCAATGGAAATATTCAATAACGGCATTAGATACGTCATTATTTGTGGAATCGTTTTAAAATCTTTAATCGCCTTCACATACGGTTCTGAACCCCGCAGATTTTTACCGATGTCATAGGTCACTTCTTTGATATAGTCCATCATTCTAACCGTGTTTTTTTCATCAATGTCAGAAACCTCTGGGATAAAGGACCATTTTGCCAGCGCTAATTCATCCTCAAATCGAATATCTTTCACTTCGATACGGTCCAGCACTTCAATTTGAAATTGAAATCCACCCCCGTGATGTTGAAAAGACAAAACTTTGATTAAAGTACCAATAGAATAGAAGTGCTCTGCCTCATTCGGATGCTTTCCTGCATTTTCCTTTACAGCCAAGGCAATAGCATATTTTTCATTTTTAACGACCCATTGATGAATCGCATCACCTCTCTTCCCTTTTACTGTAATTTCGCTTTTTGAATCGGGGAATAAAACAGTTAATACGGAAGGGATTACGCAGAGCTCGTCTGATTCCGGATAGTGTGTCATTTGACTTCTCCATTTTTGAACTGATTGAGATCTCCTTTCATCAATTTCAATGAAATTGCCTTTTTCAGTTCATATCTAACAAATTAAGTTAAGAAAAATTGCCGCGATGCATCCTGCCCGCTTTGCAATCAAAAAATTGATACACCATAGTGCTGATCCTCCTTTGGTAAGATCATTTTTTTATTGTTTGCTGCACAGTCTTCTCCCCCCAACCCATCATGAAGCCAAACAAATCTAAAAGAGTATTTATACTTATTATCAAACAGCGATATTTAAAATATATTAGTTCACTGTTAACTAACTTTTTAAGAAAGCTGAGAAAATTAAAAACAATACAAGTAAAAGCCCTTTTACCTATATCATTCTCTACAGCTTTCTAACTAGACTCACAAAGGTATTAATATCGATCTCGTTCAACCTTTGCAGGATGATGTCAACGAGTCTTTCTTCAGCCAATGTTGCCACTTGAGCAATATTCCGCCCTTTTTCAGTCAGTTCGATAAAATAGATCCTTCCGTCATTCATTGATCTGACCTTTTCAACACAATCAAGCTTAATCAGTTTATTGACAATTTCTGTAACAGAAGGCTTAGTAACCTTAAGTATTTCAGCAAATTGACTAAAAGTTAATCCAACAATTCGATTAATAATTTTCAAATAATGGAGTTGATTCAACTGTAACTTAGACATGCCCAGATCATCTGCCAAATCCAAATTACACTCTTTTGACAACTCGTTTAACTTTCTAACCGAATTATGAACCCTTTCTCGATTGTGCATGAGTCTCTTTTTGGTGTTTAATTAGTTAGTTGTAACTTAACTAAATAAAATGCTTCTGTCAATATAAACATTCCAACAGTCAGAGCAATGGTATATCTAAATAGCAAAAATACCTTCAGAAATCTGTTTGAATTGAATAATCAAGGACTCCAATGCGAGGTTTTTTGAGGCATTTGCTCGGATAGCACTTTCAGTTTCTATGACCAAACTAAAACACCATTGAAGTTGTTCAGCAGTAAAAAGAATATCAATTGATTGCAACTCTTCCAGCATGTCTTGATTGATAAGATTAGACAGATCCTGATTTTTTATGCAGACAAGATCCCGAATCCAAACGGAGCAGAACTCAAGAAAAAAGAGATGAAGATCTTTTTTAATCCACTGATCTATCAAAAGACAATAATCTAAAACAATCTCAACTTCGGGGTTCAACAAAAGCCTCAAAACCTGTCTTCTCATATTAAACAGAATATCCACCTTTTCGATAAATTCCTTTCTTAATCGACCTTGGGAATAGTTTAAGACGAAATCCATTTCAACCGGCTGCAGTTGATAGTTTTTTTCAATCACTTTACTGATTTGCTCTGTTGTCAATGGAGAGAAAAATAGTTTCTGGCAGCGGGAAAGAATGGTTTCAAGCAGAAGGTTTTCATCGGTTGTTGTCAGGATAATCAGTGTATCCAGCGGTGGTTCTTCCAGAATCTTCAAAAAACTGTTGGCAGACTCCTGGTTTAATCTGAAAGCATCTTTTACCAGCACAATTCGTTTCTTTGCATACGTCGGTTTCAAGCTCAATTTATTTATCAGTTCATGGATCTGCCCTATACGGATAAACTGACCATTGGGCTTAACCACCAGAAAATCCGGATGAGAACCATTATCATACATTCGACAATTATCACACTCGTGACAACTACTATTTGAACGACAATTGATTACCTGCCCAAATTCCTTGATTAAAGTACTTTTGCCTATTCCTTGCGGACCCACCAATAGAAATGCTGAGGGAATCAGATCATTCTGATAAGTAAACATCAATCGTTCAATGATTGATTCGTGACCATAAATATTCTTAAATGGCATATCAAAAGCCTATTTTAGCTTTAATTATTTGAGTCACTTCTTTTTCTATGGATTCAATAGTCCCATCGGCGGGTATTTGAACATATCGCGTTGAATTTTTTATGCATAAATCCTGATAACTTTGTCTGACTCTGGAAAAAAAATCTGCGCTTTCGCTTTCCAGCCGACAATTCTCCTCATCATTCAATATATTTCTCTGCTGAAGTCGCTTTTGGGACTCCTCTAATGAGATATCGAACCAAAGTGTTAAGTCAGGGGTAAGAACATGGTCGTCCTGTAGCATTTTCAACCAAGATAAATCTAATTCTCTGCCGCCCCCCTGATAAGCCAGAGTAGCATCATGATAGCGGTCACAGAGAACAATCTGTTTTTTTTCCAGAGCGGGTAGAATGATCTGTTTGATATGCTGAATCCGGTCTGCCATATATAAAAGAACTTCTGTAATCGAAACCATCTCTGTATTTTCCGGATTTAGTAATATTTCTCGAATAAGCTGTCCAATTCTCGTACCACCCGGTTGTCGGGTTGAAATAACATCCATTCCAGCTTTTTTTAATTTTTCTTCCAGAAATTTCAACTGGGTTGTTTTACCGCTGGCATCAATCCCTTCAAATGTAATAAACATCTTTGTCGCGCCTTTATATTATCTTCCCGATAAATCAGGGAGTTCTCTTTTATGTTATCAATGAAAAAAATTCGTAACTATTCACCCCAGCCCAGATAAACTGGATAGGTACCTTATGAATTGTTTAGGCCCGCCATGTCTCTGCTGCTGCCCTCGCTCAAGGCTGTCGCTTAAATTCTTTGAATATCCGCACCGATTGCGTTGAGTCGTTCATCAATACGAGCATACCCCCGGTCAATTTGATGAATATTTTGAATCTCACTGGTTCCCTCTGCACACATGGCTGCAATCAGAAGAGCCATCCCTGCCCGAATATCGGGGCTTGCCAGTGTCGTGGCTTTTAACTTAGATGGTCCAACCACTACCGCACGATGGGGATCACAAAGAATTATTTTTGCTCCCATCCGAATGAGCCCATCAACCCAAAACAATCTGCTTTCAAACATCTTCTCAAAAATTAAAATGGTCCCGGAACATTGGGTCGCCACCATGGTCATAATACTGGTTAAATCCGCTGGAAAACCCGGCCAGGGTGCATCATCAATTTTCGAAATTGACTGGTCAATATCGTTTTGAATTTCCATATTCTGGTCACCGGGAATCAGTAGATCTTTTCCCACAGGCTTAACGGTTACACCCAACCGTTCAAAATAGGGTAGAATCAATCCCAGTTTTTCAATTCCCGGATTAACAATTGTAATTTCACTACGTGTAACAGCTGCCAGCCCAATAAATGATCCAACTTCTGTATGATCCGCTTGAATCGTATGTTCACCACCGGAAAAGGACTGGACGCCTTCAATTCGCAAAAAATTGCTCCCAATTCCATCAATCTTCGCCCCCATCATTGTCAGCATATTACAAAGACCTTGAACATGGGGTTCACAAGCAGCGTTATAAATAGTCGATTGCCCTTCAGCTAAAACAGCTGCCATCACGGCGTTTTCAGTAGCCATAACACTGGCTTCATCCAGTAGAATATCAGCACCTGTCAGCTTGTCACATTCTGCAACAAAATAGTCACCATCCTGAGACATCTTAATCCCAAATTGTTGCAAAGCGATCACATGCGTGTCTAAACGCCGCCGACCAATAGAATCCCCTCCCGGTGAATGAATTCGGGCATGCCCGAACCGGTGAAGCAGAGGCGGTACCAAAAGAAAAGAACCCCTAATTGCACTCGCTAGCCCCTCATCTGGCGTTGAAGTGATTAATTCAGACGCATCAAACTGGTATGAATTTTCGCCTTTAAAACTGATACTGACCCCAAGCGCTTCCAAGATGGATTTCATGCTATTGATATCTCCAATAGCGGGAATATTGTGAATCGTAATTGGCTTATCGGATAACAATACAGCTGCCAAAACAGGCAACGCTTCATTTTTATTTCCAGACGGCACAATCCGACCTTTCAGCTTTTTTCCACCTTTCACAATAAATTGATCCATCGTTTCTCCTAAATCCTTTATTCAATTTGAAATAGCTTTAAAATAATATATCTCTACAAGCTTTACCTTTATCCTTACGGCACAATTTCTACAGAACAGAATTAACCCCCAGCAGCCAGTTTTCAACACTGTTTTTTTCTCATCAAATATTAAAGTGTCGCTAATAGATGTACGTGAGATTTGAAGAAGAATCAAGGCATGAGAGTGTCATATTCTGATGGGCTTTCTCTTTGATCCCCATGAACCCGGTGCTTTATCAAAACAACCAGCCAGTTTACTGCCACAATTTTGGCAGTACCCTTCTGCTGACAAATGATAACCGGTTAGCTGATACCATTCTCTTTTGATTAATACCTCCCCACAATTATGGCAATACGTCGTATCACCAGGTGTGTAGAAAACATTTCCCGTATAAACATAATACAACCCCATATCAAGAGCAATTTCACGGGCTTTTATTAGTGTTTCCAGCGGAGTTGCGGCGATGTTGACCATCTTGAAATCCGGATGAAACGCAGAAAAGTGGATTGGCACATCGGGTCCCAGTTCATTCAAAATCCAATGACATAACTCTTTAATTTCAATTTCACTGTCATTTTCTCCCGGAATAAGCAAGGTCGTAATCTCAAGCCAAACCCCGGTTTTATGCTTAATATATTTTAAAGTCTCTAAAACTGTCTTTAGATCTCCACCGGTTAATGATTGATAGAATTTCTCTGAGAAGGCTTTCAAATCGACATTAGCTGCATCAACAAAGGAGAAAAAATCTTCACGGGCCTGTTTGTGAATATAACCATTGGTCACGGCAATCACCTGAATCCCTTTTTTATGGCAGGCGTCGGCAACATCTTTCCCATACTCCAAGAAAATAACCGGATCATTGTAGGTTAGCGCAACGCTTTTACAATTCTCGCGAACAGCAGCCTGAGCAATGGATTCCGGCGAAGCATTTTCCGTTAATCGATCAAATTCCCTGGATTTGCTGATATCCCAATTCTGACAGAATTTACAGGACAGATTACAGCCGGCAGTACCAAATGACAAAACAGGGGTACTGGGATAAAAATGGTTCAAGGGTTTCTTTTCCACCGGATCAATGCAAAACCCGCTGCTCCGGCCATAAGTCAACAGCTCCATTTCATTTCCCATCCGCTGCCTGACAAAACACAACCCTCTTTGACCGTCTTTCAGACTGCATTCCCGTGGGCAAATATCACATTGAATCTTTCCGTTTGCTAATCGATGCCAGTAATTGGCAGTATGATCATTCATAACATACCAAGCTAATATGTTAAACAGATCAGAATTAATCTGTTCCAAATCCTAACGTGGAAATCAAAATAGACCAAATATAATCAGTAGTGTCCGGTTAGAATTTTCCCAGCTCAATTGAGCGATCAAATGCAGCCTTAAAACCCTCAATCAGCTTTTTGTTCAAATCATTTTTCTGAAAAGAATTCAACGCTGCTTCTGTTGTTCCTCCAGGAGAAGTCACTTTTTTACGCAAATCTTCGGGATTCTCTCCAGAGTCCACTAAAAGTGTAGATGCACCTAAGAGAGTTTGATTTGCCAGAATCAAAGCCTGATCGGCATTGAATCCCAGTTTCATTGCACCATCTCTCATTGCCTCAGCAAAATAAAACAAATAAGCAGGTCCACTACCCGAAATAGCAGTTGTCGCATCAATCATCTGCTCATCAACAACCATAAAAGCTTTTCCCATGGTCTCTAACATACCCTGGACTAGGTCAAACCCTTTCTGTGAAACGGCATTATTCCCACAATATACTGTCATCCCCAAATGTATGGAACAAGGGGTATTCGGCATACACCGAACGATTTGAGCATTTGGCAGAACCTTTTCCATGCCTGAAAGAGAAATGCCTGCCATTATTGAAATCACCAAGGTATTGGAATCTACTTTTGAAGCCAGTTCTTCCAAAACATCAGCTGAACTTTGAGGCTTTACAGCAAGAATCACAATTTCGAAGTTACCTGGAAATTCATCAATTGCTTGATACCTTTTCACTCCTTTGGAAATAAAATCATCAACAAAAGAATTCTGTATTTTTTCTATAACAACCAGCTGATTAACTGCCCATTTTTCACTTTTCAGCATCGCATTAAAAATTGCAGAGCCCATATTTCCACATCCAACAATTGCTGTTTTTTTCATCTTCCACTGCCTCAAAATGTTTCTAAAATAGTAAACGGCTCTAACGATGAATCAGCCGTTCTTCTTTTCGAATTCAACCATAAAGCTTGCCAGTGCCTCAATTCCTTCCATCGGCATCGCGTTGTATATCGAAGCTCTCGCTCCCCCCACTGATCGATGCCCTTTCAAGGCGGTTAATCCAACTTCACTCGCCTGACTTAAAAAACGATCCAATAACTCTTGAGAAGGCAAGTTAAACGTTACATTCATTATCGAACGGTGATCTGGATGCGCGTGTCCCTGATAGAAATCTAACTGGTCAATGGTTTTATATAAAAAAGCTGCTTTTTTCTCATTAACCTTTTCAATGGCAGCAACACCACCCTGTTCTTTCAACCACTTCAAGACAAGATTGATCACATAAATAGCAAACGTATTGTTAGTATTCGCCAAAGAGTGCTTTTTATCATAAATATCATAGTTCAATAATTTTGGCGTATCTGCCGGAGCATGACCTAACAAATCCTCTCTGATGACAACAAGAGCGATACCTGAAGGCCCTAAGTTCTTTTGAGCACCCGCAAATAAAAGTCCAAACCGGGAATAGTCCATCTCCCGGGAAAGAATTTCTGAAGTTGCATCCACCACCAATGGTAATTCTCCTGTATCGGGAAATTCATGCCACCGTGTGCCAAAAAGGGTATTATTACTCGTTATATAGGCATATGACGCATCATTTTCTAAATCAGCAGGATTAAATTCAGGGATTCTATCAAAATTGGTTTCCGAGCTGGAAGCCATCACTTTAATCTCACCGAACTTTTCCGCTTCCTTGCATGCGATATTGGCAAAATTTCCACTCAGATAATACAGCGCTTTTTTGGCAGGTTTCCGGTGAATCAAATTCAGAGGAATCGCCGAAAATTGCATCTGAGCACCACCATGCACATATAAAACCCGATAATTATCAGGTAAAGAAACCATTTCCTTGAATAGCTCATCTGTCTCACAAAGCATATCATCAAATTCTTTGGATCTATGGCTGATCTCAATAATCGATGAACCCATCCCTTTAAAGTTTAAAAATTCATCTTTTATCTGTTCAATTACTGGCAGAGGAAGTTTTGCAGGTCCGGCACCAAAATTATATATCGTATTTGTCATCATTTAAGCTCTCTTTTATCCAGCTGATGTTTTTTTTAAAGTTTTTATTCCGACGAAAATAACAGATCTTCAATGACAAGTTACTAGTGAATACGGACGGAATAAATACCTTCAATAGATTTTATTTTTTCAATAATTTCATCTGAAATTTCGGCATCAACATCCAATAAACTATAAGCAATATCCCCTCTACTTTTGCTCATCATATCTGATACATTAATCTGATTATCTGCCAATATGGGGAGAACCTGCCCTAACATATTAGGTATATTTTTATTGGAAAACGCCAACCGACAAATACCTGTTCTTTCAAGTACCAGTCTCGGAAAGTTAACCGAGTTGACTACATTACCGTTTTCCACAAAATCCATCACCTGATCAACAGCCATTGTTGCACAGTTCTCTTCTGCTTCTTTGGTACTTGCTCCGATATGTGGCATCAAAATAACATCATCCCGACCCATAATCGCCGGATGGGGGAAATCAGAGATAAATTTTGACAGCATCCCTGCATCCAAAGCTTCTACAACTGCAAATGGATCAACGATTTTTTCCCGGGAAAAATTCAGCAACCGGGCACCGGGCTTGACAAATTGCAGTGTCTCCTTGTTGATCATATATTTTGTTGATTCAAGCATCGGAAGATGCAGGGTGATGAAATCTGATTTTCCCAATAAAGTCGGCAGATTTTCAATTCTCTCAATTTTATTGGATAACCTCCATGCAGATTCAACGGTCAAACTTGGATCATAACCCAAAACTTTCATTCCCATACCCATGGCAATTTCTGCCACCTTTGAACCAATTGCTCCCAGTCCCACAATTCCTAGGGTATTTCCAATAATCTCACTCCCAGCAAAATTCTTTTTCTCTTTTTCCACAATGCGGATCACTTCTGCTGAATCATTTGTTTCTTCTGCCAATTTATCAAGAAATCTGACTCCGCGAATAACACCCCTTGAAGAGAGTAGAAGAGCTAAAAGAACCAATTCCTTTACTGAATTTGCATTGGCACCGGGTGCATTAAATACCGGAATTCCTTTCAATGTACAATCATCAACACAAATCTTATCAACTCCGGCACCTGCTCTTCCAATTGCTTTTAAAGACGAAGGTAAATCTTCAGGCTTGATTAGATTACTTCTGACGAGAATTGCATCAGGATTTTGAATTTCACTGGCTACTTCATATTTATCCCTTGGAAATCTATCCAATCCTACAGCGGAGATTTGATTCATTGTTAAAATCTTGTACATTTTACCCCTCGTAATTGTTATGTTTTTATGGTTAAAAAATATACCGCAAAAGACTGATTGTAACAGGAATTTAAAGAGATACCAAAATCCCGAACAAACAGACTATCAGTCCAAAATGAGTGGACAACAAAACTTACCTAGCCCAGATAAACTGGATAAGTACCTTAAAAGCATTTTCTGCCAGAAAAACACAGAAAATATCTTATAGGGTACTAAACCGGAATATGATCTGAATTCTGATAGAATTCAATACCTTCAAATTTCTTCGAGGCATAATTCAAATCCCAGGTTGAATTACATAAAAAAATCCTTTTCTCTTCCACATCCAGGGCAATTTGACTGATATAACGTTCCTCAAACTTTTGTAAAACCTGGGTACTGTCACAATGATACCAACGTGCACATGTATATGGAACTCCCTCAAAAACCCCCTCAACACTATATTCATGGAGTAATCTAAACTTAATAACCTCAAACTGTAAAACACCCACGACACCCAATATGTGGTTGTTCCCTGCTACTGAACGGAATACCTGGGTTGCGCCCTCTTCGGTGAGTTGGACAAGTCCTTTTTCAAGTTGTTTCCCTTTTAATGGATCGGCCAAGCGAACCCGCATGAAATTCTCAGGTGAGAAGTGGGGAATTCCAACAAAATTCAGTGTCTCCCCCAAACTGAAACTGTCACCGATTTTAAAAATACCTGGATCATATAACCCAAGAATGTCGCCGGCATATCCCTCATCCATCATTTCTCTCTCTTTGGCCAGAAAGGTTACCGTGCTGTTTAACTTAATCATCCTCTGCAATCGGCTATGGTAGATCTTCATTCCTCTGGTAAACTTTCCGGAACAGATTCTCATAAAGGCGATTCTGTCTCGATGGAATGGGTCCATATTCGCTTGAATTTTAAATATAAATCCAGTCAATTTCTCTTCTATAGGCTCTACAACTCTCTCAAGCGTTTTTCGGGGTTGAGGTACTGGAGCATATTCCAAAAACCGATGAAGAAATTCTGAAACGCCAAAACTATTCAGGGCAGACCCAAAAAAGATGGGGGAAATCGTACCCTTTAGATACTCTTCCCTGGAAAAAGGAGTTCCTGCACCCTCCAGGAGTTCCATATCTTCTCTCAATTGATCGGCAAAGGAAATTCCGACCGCTTCTTCCAACCTTTTATCATCAAGATTTTCCAGCTCGATGGTTTCAAAACCGCCTTTTTTATCTTCAGCACTAAAGATCCGGATACTTCTATTCTCTATATCGTAAACACCTTTAAACTCGCGTCCCATTCCGATTGGCCAGGTCAAGGGGCAACATTGAATTTTAAGGACACTTTCAACTTCATCAATTAAATCAAATGGATTCTGACATTCCCGATCAAATTTATTCATAAATGTCATGACAGGCGTATTTCTCATTCGGCAGACTTCTAACAGTTTCTTTGTTTGAGCCTCAACACCTTTGGCACCATCAATTAGCATTAATGCACTGTCAACAGCAGTCAACACCCGATAGGTATCTTCAGAAAAATCCTGATGTCCAGGGGTATCCAATAGATTTATTTCAAAACCATCATAACCAAATTTCATTACTGACGAAGTAACACTAATGCCTCTTTGCTTCTCAATCTCCATCCAGTCAGAAGTGGCAAATTTTTTCGATTTCCGTGATTTAACGGTACCCGCCATTTGGATAGCTCCGCCAAATAAAAGGATTTTTTCGGTTATGGTTGTTTTCCCGGCATCAGGATGGCTTATAATTGCAAAAGTTCTTCTTCGATTAACTTCTCTTACGATTTCGGGGTCTTTGGACATGGATGGTTTGGTTGAACAGATTAGCAATAAATTTTGAATGGAATATAAATTTTATTCCAGCTTGAATCGAAAAAGTATTTATGAATGGGTAGCTATGATGTCAATCGGAATTTTGAACCAAACATTTTCTTTCACGTCAATAATTTAGTATATATTACAGACTATCTTAAAAATTCATGAATAGAGACGATATGAGCTAGCTCAAAAAAGCATCAATGAATCGGAGAACCTATATGGAAAAGCCAACTTAACAGCAGAATTATTGGGTATTTACTTAATCCCATCTTTTAAACAATTCATGCTCAATACCCAAATGATCAAGTATTTTACCCAGCGTATGATCGATAATATCCAAAATTGTTTTTGGAGCGTGGTAAAATGCAGGAAATGGAGGGATTAAAATACCTCCATATTCAACTAATTTTAACATCATTTCCAAATGTCCTTTATGGAGTGGCGTTTCTCTGGGTACCACAATCAGTTTACGTCCTTCTTTTAAAGTTACGTCTGCCGCCCTGATCAGAAGATTATCATTATAACTATGCACGATTCCAGATAAACTTTTCATGGAACACGGAATCACAACCATCCCATCAGTCAGGAATGATCCACTGCATATTGATGATGTTAAATCACTAGCATCGTGGACAAAGTCACAATATTTCTTTACTTCATCTACGGTGTATTCTGTTTCAATTCGGATATTGGTTTCAGCTGCTTTTGTGAATACAGCATGAGTTTCCACGGTATTTATTTTCCTGAGAATCTCAAGAAAACGGATAGCGTATATAACACCAGACGCTCCGCTTACACCAATTACTAGACGCTTCTTCATACTGAATTAACGCGTTAATATGTTTAAAAATAACTATTTTTGAAGGAATTATTGATAATTAATCAATCAAAATTTATGACAAAAACCAGATCAATCTTTTCATGAAATGCTCCTCTTCATAGACATTCCAGTCAATACCCTAATTTTCATTGATAATTGTAATCTTTTGGATGATACTCGATAGACATTTATAAATACGGGGAAATTCCCTCTAGACTATGCTAACAATAATTTGAACAGAGTTTCCGGGTGAAGTAAAAATGTGCCTTATTTATAATTCGGCGATTTTTAACAAAATAGGCCAGGAATATTCTCTAAATTTTAAAAAGTACATAATATTAAAATAGTAAAGACGCTATTGAATTAAATTGTTTATAGCCAATGCCAAAATCAATTTTCTTCTGCTAGAGTAATTTGGATAAATTCTAAATTACTAAAATACCAATAAATATCATTCGTAATTTGAAGAAAAACAAATTTAATTTAATCCACCAGCTGGTTCTTTCTAATCGTAAATAAAAGAGTCTGAAATGGCAGTAGTTTTACAAATCTTACAAATCGTGGGAAGCTTGGGTGTTTTTTTCTATGGAATGAAAAAAATGAGTGAAGCGATTCAACGACTCACCGGAGATCGGCTTCGCGCTTCTTTGCAATACATGACTCGTAATCGATTCCTGGGAGTTTTAACCGGTTTTTTTATTACGGCAATCATTCAGTCATCATCTGCGACGACTGTAATGGTAGTCAGCTTTGTTAATGCCGGACTCCTTACATTGACCGAGTCAGTGGGTGTCATCATGGGAGCCAACCTAGGAACCACCGTAACGATCTGGATAATTGCACTATTGGGATTTAAAGTGAGTCTATCCGCAATATCAATTCCCATCATAGGTATTGGAATTCCCTTTACATTTTCCAAGAAAAGCAGTCGAAATAGTATCGGTGAAGCACTCGTTGGATTTGGTTTACTTTTTTTAGGACTCGATTTACTAAAAAAAGCAGTCCCGGATATCAAAAATAATCCAGAAATATTAAGTTTTCTTGCTGATTACACCAATATGGGATTTATTTCGATACTCCTCTTTATTGCTGTGGGTGTCGTATTAACAATTGTTGTCCAATCATCCAGTGCTGCTGCTGCTATTACTGTTACCATGGCTTTTCAGGGTTGGATTGATTTTCCCATAGCTGCTGCCATCGTACTGGGAGAAAATATAGGAACAACTGTTACTGCCTATCTGGCTGCACTCGGTTCAAACACGGAGGGAAAGCGCGCTGCGCGTGCGCATTTTGTTTTTAACATTGTTGGTGTCATTTGGATGGTTGTTATTTTTTATGCATTCATTCGGTTTATCGATTTCATCGTACCCGGCCCATACACTGTTTTTGAAAATATCCCCATTCATTTATCTGCTTTTCATACCCTTTTTAATCTCATTAACATTCTATTGCTTATTGGATTTGTTCCCCAAATCACCTCCTTGGTAATGAAATTAATTCCAACACCGGCAGAGGAGGAGAAGGTTCACTACAAGTTGGACTACATAAGCACCGGAGCGATCCACACGCCGGAGATGAAAGTGTATGAAGCCCGATCAGAAATCATAAAGATGGCTATTATATCTCACAATATGTTTCAGGCCTTTTTAGAGGTTTTCTTAACTCCGCACCAAAACATGAGCAAATCCGTTAAAAAAGTCAAAAAGCAGGAAGATCTAACAGACCAGATGAAAGATGAATTAACCCGATATTTAGCCAAACTTTCCAAAGAAAACCTGGCAGATACAAGCTCATACAGAGCGATTTCACTCATGCGGATTGTCAATGAGATAGAAAGTATTGCGGATTGTTGTTACTCGCTTATTTTAGAAACTGAAAAACGGTATGAACAGAAGATCGATCTCCACCCAACAGCTAACCAGGAAATCAAAGATTTTTCTGAAGATGTGATTGAATTTATGCAGTTTAACATCGAAAACCTACAAGATGCTAAATTGTCTGACGAAGATTTAAGAAGAGCAATTAAGCTTGAAATGAAAATAGATGATGTGAGGGATATGCTTCGTGAATCTTCTGTCAAGCGAATTGGAGAGACAGGTTTGGTTAAACAGGAAATGCTTTTTATGGAGATTATTAAAAACTTTGAGCGTATCGGAGACTATTCTCTCAACATCTCCGAAGCCATTAAAAGGATGGTAAGATAGATTTATGCTGTCTTGGCAGAGGCCTTTTTAGAGCGGGCTTTCTCCCAGGTCAGTTGGATTTTTCGGAGATCGACCGTTTCATCTTCAGCCATTTTCTGTATCTCTTTCACAATCAATTTCTGCTTTGTCTTGATCGTCTCTTCACTTATTTTTTGCGCTTTAAGAGACGATACCATCGTTCTCCTGACTTTTTCGGGAAAACACATAATCACTTTTTCCTGAAGAACCTTCGATGATCCGACAATCGCAGCGATCACATCTTCAGATGGCAACTTTCTAACCACCGCAATTAAAACACCGTTAGGAACCACGGGAATGGATTCAAACAGAAACAGACGACTTTCAACTTTCTTGCTTAGATTACGGTCTGAGGTTCTTAGATTATTGATAATATCATTTCGAACCAGGGAACTAGATTCGCTGATCACATCAATCAGCCGGTCCACACCATCAAATCCAACCGTATTATCATCAGGAATACTATTAGCTTTTTCAGCCATACTGTAAGCCACTTTTTCCACCAATTCCAACGGTAAATCTTCAATATTTCCCAGTTGTACTGCAATTTTCCCCCTCTCTTCTTTAGGAAATCGAGTTAAAATTTCAGCAATATTTTTTCCACTCAACTGACTCAAAACAATCGCTTTTATTTTAATTGGTTCTTCTTTAATCAGGAATTTTAGCTGACCATTTGATAGATCCTTCAAAAATGTAAAAGGATCCACATGAGTGGGTTCAGGCAATATCAGTCGTTTGGTATAGATCACTTTTCTAATCTCTTTCAGCAGAGTATTTTCTGCTGCTGGATCAAGACAAATACCGTCTGACATCTTTTCGATTTCCAGATATTTTTCTTCTCCCAGAACTTCATAAAAGAGTTTTCTCGCTGTATTCGCTCCTAGTATGGCAATCAGCTGGGAAATCTTTTCTACACCTTGCTTGTCAAGACTGTACTCAACAACCAGTTGTTCAGCCCAATCTTTCCTTCCCAGCAATTGCGTAATAATTTCTTCAAATATCTTTTCATTCTCATCCCGATAAAGTGAATCCTGAAGCAGTTTCTCCTGCTTTTTTAATCTCTCTTCACTCTCCTGCTTCTGTTCCATGACCGGATCACCTTCTCTGTCCTGTCTAAAATTCTGTTCGTCATCAATCACTTCTTCCAAAGCAGCCATGGTTACACGTGCTTTTGATAACCTCCAGAACAGGATCAGGGTGAAAATAATGAGAAAACCGATAACCCCATAAAATATCCATTCTTTTATCGTTGAACCATAATACAACTTCGGTTTTACTTCACCTATTTCAACCGAATTATCATCCATTGCGATGGATTGAGGAAGAATCGGTACAAAATTGAACTTATCCCCTCTGGTAATTTCTAACTCACTCACAATGGGAACCGTTTTACGAATAAATCTGTCCACTGATGGAGGAATCTGTTTATGTATAATCAGATCAACAGTCATTTTTTTGATCTGCCAATGTAGATCACCAATCAGATTCGAAATTTTCGGTTCAAAAGTACTTTTTTCGATTTCAAAACCCGGCAGGCTTTTGTCAGAACCTAACGCCGCTCCACCGGCCTTAACCCTGGTTGTTTCTGATACTTGAATTCCCTTTAATTTAACCTTGACCACGTAGTCTTTGCTAGTTAAAAACGGTTTAAGGCTTTTTTTGATCGCACTCTCAATTTCATGCTGTTTCAAAGAGAGTGAATAGATTTTATCCTGAGCGTTGGCCGGGAATATTACTGTCATTAGTATCAGAAAAAACAGGCCCCATTTTAATATTTTCATAATTGTTTTCTCAGTTTTACTACAAAACTACTCAATTTTTTATTTTCAGGATCAAGCGCGAGTGCTTTTTCCCAATTGTTTAAAGCCAGACTATTCCATTTTAAACGATAGTAAATTGAACCCAACATTTCATAGCTCTTGGGAGCTGATGGATTGATATTGATTGCTTCGATAACTTCATTTAACGCAGTATTCAAATCATTATTATAAAACGCTTTTCGGGAAAGTATCAGGTGTTTAGAGCTCTCTGCTTCGTCGCGAGGATCAACAGGTCCCAATGGTTTTTTCAAGTTCGGAAATAGTTTGGCCAGTCGTTCTTCTTTCTCTTTGCTATCTTTTTTTATTTTGTGAATGAGATTATCCAGGTTTTTATCTTTTTTTAACTTTTTCTCATTCGGCTTCTTTATTTCTTTTCTCTCATCAGCCACGATCATTATTTTGAGTGTATCTTTACCCCCAATGTCGAGATGTCCTCTCTCCTTAAACAGATTGACAATATTATTTTCCACCGACGGAAATAAGCGGTTTGTTACCATCAACACCAATGTATAATATCTTTCATATCGGTCGATATAACCGGAAATCGAATTGCCTCTATTATTCAAAATAATTTTTGTCCCAAAGCCAGGTAGAACCAGTTTTTTTATCTTTGTCTGATTATTGATAATGGGTTCATGCTGCAGAATATACATCACATTCACAGATAGAGCGAGATACTCATCCTTGAGGATTTCGATTAAAATCGGTTGTAGCAGTTTTTTCAATCGATACTCGTCCCTCTGTCTTTCGATAGGATCAGGTTTGGAATCCAGGGCGTATCCCTGCCGCTTTGTTGTCAACATCGTCAATATCACAGTTATAATCAATAAAAGATATCTGCTCCTCCGGCTGATTATCATTTTATATGCTCCAAAAATCGAATTGTTTGTCTGGATTCAGGATTCATCCTTTTTACTTGCTCCCAAGCGGCTTTTGCTAGTTCAGTTTCCTGTAATAACAAATGTAATGATCCCTTCTTTTTTAATAAACCAATTCGTTCATAGGGATCTGTTTTTTTTGATAATAGCAAATCAACCAGAATCAATCCTTTACGATAATCAGCAGAATTGAAGGCCGCATTGATTTCATTTTCCACTTCAAAGTCTGATTGCAAAGCTTTGTCAGATCTTTGGGCAGCTAAAAAATTTATCTGGTCACCCGTTTTTGGAAAATTTCCACGAATAATTGTCAATAGGTCTCCCCTTTGAGGGATAATTTTAATCGACATGGGAACCATTTTTTTAAGAAACGGATCTACTTCCGGACTTACGGAAGAATCCAGTAAAATAGAAATCTCCATTCGAAGCAGAGTCGCAGAATTGGAAATCATCTCATATATAGACTCTCTCTCTTCCAGGAAAATTGTAAATCCGGGAAGCTTTACCTTTCCTTCAACATCTGAATTCTTGACCAGTTTTTTAAGTTTCTTCATTTCGGCCGGATTCCAAAAAAACTTCACACTTAATAAAAAAGATTTTCCTTCAACATATTCAGCTATTGTCTGTTTAAGCTTTTCTGAGGTCTGTTTTTCATAATCCAATACATATTTTTGAATTGCCGGCGGAAGAATAACCGGTTGCATTTCGGACAACTGCTTTTTCCCCTTTTCAATCGAGCTGATTAATGCCGACGATGCTTCATCCCCAACTAACGGAACATCTTCTTTCATCGTTATTTTTTTTACTTTTGATTTGGGAAAAGGGATGGAAACGACCTTGACACTATCACCTCTTTCAGGAACGAATCGAGCCTGAACGGGTATAATCTGGTAAATAAAGTCTGCATATTTTTTGGACATTGTTTCATCCAGTAAAACCTCCACTTTCAGCTTCATTACTGAACCCGCGCCCAGATAATAATCAATCCCTTTTTCCTCTTCTTTTACAAATATTGGGAATCCCGGTAACTTTCCGGATTTCCTTTTAAGCTCTTTTTTACTTTTTAACTGCTCTATCTGATAGGGGTTCCAATATATCCTAACAGATATGTAATAACGATCCTCTGGAATATATTTTTTTAACTTATCATTGATGAGTTGACTCAAAGAGACTTCATACTCTGCTGCCTGTTTCTGCAAAATCTTAAATGCGAGGTTTTCAATTGCCGGCTGACGTGTTTGTTCAGCAGCACACAGCAGAGGACTCAACCCCCAGATAAACCACAATAGATAAGCACCTAAAAATATACTCCGTTTTTTTATCATTGTTCTTCCAGCCCCTTCAGTTTTACTTTATCGGCTTGTCTGTCACTGGATTCCATAAACTCCTTAAAACGTTTCACCTCTATATTGTCCGGAGCCAGTTTTAAAACATAGTCAAATTCCTTTTTTGCCAAATCATATTTACCCATGGCATAAAAAATTGAACCCTTCATCATATGAGCCCTGGGGTTATAGCTGTCAATCTGTAATGCCCCATTTAAAGCTTCCAATGCCCTGACATACTCCGTTTTTAACATCGCTTCCCTGGCTGTTTCCAGTTTTTGGGAGAATCGTAATATCGATGTGTTAGGTGCTTTTTGAGCTGCTTCTGTTGATTCCACGATGATATGTGCACTCACTGGAATAGAAATGCTAAAGTTTTTGCTTTCCAGTGTATGGACAGTTTCGGTAATTTCTCCGTCTTTTATCACCTGGACTCGAAGTGTAAAAATTCCATTGGTCCGTTCTTCAATCACCCGGGTGACAATACTGGATTCTCCAACACCCTCTATATGCCTGGCAACTTCTTTTGTATAAGTTTGAGGCTCCGGTTGAGATTTTGTACACGCAGTAACCAGTGATATTAAAATCCCTACTAATATAAATCTCAATAATATATTCCGTTGCATCTCTATATTTTTTTGATCTGGGTTAATATGATATTGAATATAAAAAATTTCAAATTCAATATCACCAAATTCAAGCTATCGTTATTTTAATCCTATTTGTTCAGCGAATCAACTCATCTCTTATTCTGACCCACCGTTTTATTAGAACTGATACCCAAGTGAAATACTGATTGGCATTCCCTTTAATTGATCAACACTGGCACCACTCGATTCCGGCTGTTCCAGGTTAATCTGGTCAGAAAGCAGACTCAGCCCATAAACATTGAATGTTATTGCCTGACCCACTGCCATCTTAACACCCAATTTAACAAAACCGGTAAAATTCATTTGTGCCGATATGAACTGCCCAATGCCTCCATTGAGTACAACAGAGGTATTGTTATTCATCAAAGAAGCGACTTCCCAACCAATTGTACCATCCACCACTAATCCAGATGTAAAAGTAACATGGTCCGTTGCCAATGATGCATTATTATCCATATAAAGTGCTACATCAGCAGACAACAACCAGGATTCGGCGAAGCGAATCGACTTCTCCAGGCCCAATAGTAAGATTGAATGCTCTAAGACTGATCCTGTTGACAAGGTCACCGGAAGAGACATTTTTCCAAAATAGGTGTTGTAATAAACCGTCTCTGGAACCGGAATTCCGGTGATAACATCCGACAAAATTATTCTTCCCTCTTTGGCATCATAGACATTGACAACAATAGTCAATTGGCGTTTTTCCAAGGTAACCGCAACGACCATGAATCCCTGTACACCCAATTTATCTGCTAAAGTACGCCGCGCTTTCTGATCGGCAAGCCCTCGACTAATCGTTAATATTCCCGCTTTAATTTCGCTACGGACCATATTACATTCATTACATTTTATCAGTCGTAATTTTGGGTTCTCCATTAACAACTGACCATACAGTTTAGCTGAAGCCACTTTCTGAAATGATTTATCAAGTCCCTGACTGAATTCCATATCTGTTACTGCCAGGGTTGAAACTCTATTGTTAAGTCGCCCAACAGATTTTGATAGATTATAGAGCATCTTTTCAAACTGATAATATAATGGATCACTCCACATATCATAGCTTTCAGATTTCTCCTCTAATTCAATCCCTGCTTCATTATCAGACGAATCCTGATCAGACTGAGCCCATAATAGAGAGGAATAACAGATCAAACAAATGAAAATAACTAGAAATCGCTTCATGGTTTTAATATATTAAGATTTACCTCATTGTTATAATAAAATCGGGTGTTTAATATTCCAGTAATCATAGCACTATTTCAATAAAACAGGTTAGCAGCATGTTGATAAGACAAGCTTCTATCTATAGACACGACAACATTTCAAATGAGCGGTAATTAAATTATGATTCAATGTCGACCATCAAATAAAATTTTCTTACTGCCCTCTGCTTTGGGTTGACTGGCAAGAATTATCTCTACACGCCTGTTTATTCTTCTTGCATTTCTAAGTGTTGCTCCGGTCTTTGCTTTACCACTTCGATCTACATAAGAAACTTTAGGCCTACCCTCTCCAAAAGCATTAATAGATACTCTTGAATCGGGATACTTCACTCGATCAACCAGAAAGCGGGCAATATTGGTAGCCCGTGCTGAACTTAATTCCCAATTACTCGGAAATCGCTTAGTTCTAATGGGAACATTGTCTGTATGACCTGCCACAATAATCAGATCATCCTTGTGCTCAGGCATTGTCTTAATAGACTTAAACATTGGAAACAATGAAACAAAAGCACGCCTCTGGATCGCATCTCCGCCGGACTTAAACAGATAATCTGAAGGAAGTGACAAAACACACTCCAACTTGCTGGACCTTAATTCATAGTTTTTAAATGCCGCTTTTCGTTGATTCAGATAATTTTTAATCCCATTACAATTTTTTGGCTGAACAGACAAGGTTGTCAAAAGTACAAAAAAGCAGAACAGCAATGTCATCAAATCTGCAAACGTTACAATCCATTCAGGGACTCCATTATCAAGAAATTTTCTTTGAGCACTCATAAACCAAGGTCTCCGGATGCCATTGCAGACATTTTTTCTTCAACGATATGCCGTCTTAATTTTTGGGGTAAATAAATAATCAGGTCCTGAGAAACAGATTCAACCAATTCCCTGCGCCTAAGATATAAAATTCCCTCCTGAATCATCTCTAAAAGTTTATTGTTTGATTCCTTCATCTGGTAACGCATTGTTGCAACCGGAATAAAAATCAATTGTGCTGCCAATACTCCATATAAAGTGGTAATCAAAGCGACTGACATTGCCCCCATCACATCAGCAATACCGGTTCCTTCACCGGCGGCAGAACTCAACATCAAAATCAAACCCACCACTGTTCCCACCATTCCAAAAGCCGGTGTAGCAGATCCTAAAAATTTAAGTACATCAATCTCTTCAAAAGCCCGATAATTGTACATATCAATCTCAGATTCAATGATTTCTATGATCATCTCTTCAGAGACAACATCAACAATAACAAAATCCTGTATCCACTCTCTAAGATTTTCATTTTCTATTTTTTCAATTTCTTCATCTGTAATCATCGTTCCCTGGCTTCTCTTTTCAGCTAATCTAAGCACCGTTTCATAAACGTCTAAAAAATCCTCCTGAATTCGGTCTTTACCCAGAGCTTGGAATACAAATGCAAATACCTTCATTGCCTTGGAAAAGGGAAAGGCAATCAATAATGCCGCAAATGCTCCACCCGCCACAATACCAAAAGATTTGAGATCCAGAAAGCGTGAAACCGAACCCAAGATCGAGTCTTTAAAAACCTCTACCTCCTGTTTAACCGCATCTATATTTTTCAGCGATTGTCCGTCTTTCTGCATCTGATCAATTTGCAATTCATAAGATGTAATTTGAAATACATAGTAATTTGAGTACTTATCAGGAAAAATAATACCAAAGACTAATAATAAAACCCCTAATCCAAATCCCAATAAAGTACTTAATGTATCTTTCATATTTCCTTTTTGTCGTTTTGCACTATTTCTCGATAGTCTTTTATGAGTGATTTTGAGAAAGCAAATAACATGCCTGATATTATCCTGAATACTTTCTCCCCTATTTTTGATTTGTCAACAATATCACTAGAATATTAGCTCAGATGATTTAGAATTATAAGAAAAACAGCCTGTCAACAGATTGATCTTGAAATTATACGCTTTTAATTCGTTTTTTTATAACTACTCGGACAGAATTGGGCCAGGCGGAAGGCAGAAGTGTTGGAAATTCTCTATTCAACTTACTAACGGGCTTTTTCTTCTGCCTTTTAACCAAATCTCAGAATGGCTGATTTTGCTAAATTTTTACCCCTATTGCAAATTTTACTTTTAAGTAACAAGCTGGTAAAAATGGGTCCCAAACTATCGCCATTCGGTGATCTGAAGCTTGTTATTTTTATTTTTGTGCGGGCTCGCCCGTTGGGACACTGAATAGTTACGATTTTTTTTAATTTATGACTTCCATTAAGAATTCCATCAAAAAACATCCAGTTATCTTGATCGATCGATCGAATTGTTTTATCTTGATGGGATAGGAGGAAATAATGAACGACAAAAGGCGCCAAAAAGGAGAAAAAACCAAACAGGCTATTTTGGCCGCAACTGAAAAAATACTGATGCAAAAGGGTGGAAATTGCTTGAGCACAAGAGCAATTGCTAAAAAAGCGGGAATCAGCCAAAGCAGTTTGTATCATCATTTTGATACCATTGACGATGTTTTATTTTCCTGTATGCAAAACATCGCTAAAAAACGATTATTGTTGTATGAGAAAAAAAAGTTTAACCGGCTGGAGGACTTTTTTCTATCGCTATTAGATCAAAACCTGGCAACTCCTCAGATCTGGCAGGACGTCATGTTCTCATTCAAAGAAAAAGCACAAAAAGATGAAAAGCTTCATGAAAAAATCCTGGGTTTGGGGCAAGAGCATCTCAGAATGTTTAAATCCAGCATAAGATCCATTGTTGGCACCGAAATTGATGAAGATCGTCTGGATCTGGGTATTTTTGCACTTTCAGTTTTCATTGATGGTTTTATGTTTCATAATCACTTTTTTAAAAAACAGACAATATTTGAAAACCAATACGACAAAGCAAAAGACGTTATCAGACTTTTCTGCAATTATATTGTAATTATTGATCAACCCAAAAATTAAATCGTAACAAACCCATTATGGTATTTAAAACAGTTAAAACCAGAGTTTCGGCCTTTATCCGATCAATTTGCTTGTTGCTTAGTTTATTAATCAGTACCAGCGCATATTCTATTAACATTGATCCGAGCATATTGGAAAAGTTCAATTTCGTTCAGGAAAATGGCGAAACAGTGGTTGAAGTGAGCATGGAAAGCCTTTTATTATTAACTTTGGAGCGAAGCACAATCATCGACATTCTCTCCATTAATCAAAAGATTGCTGAAGATAATTTAAAGGCTACCAAAGAGATTTACAATCCTGTGCTGACAACATCTGCCGGATTATCCCACTCTGTTGATATTTCCGGAACCAACCTCTCCGGCAATATTCCTAAAATTTCTTATACAGCAACAGCTTTTTCCTTCAGCCAATCTCCATATCTAAGTTTTTCTGCATCAGACGTAACTACGTTTTCAGTTTTGTGGAATAAAATGGATACACGGGGTATTTTATACAGTGTCAACTACAATAAAATAACAAGTAGAACCGGACTGGCCAGTATCCAAAATGATGGCGATTCGCCTAGCGACTGGGTTAATTTTGATGATCCCTTATATTTGGACCAGCTGGTTGCATCCCTGAAAATACCTATTTTTAAAGATTGGGGTGACATCAATAAACACCCGGAATATAAAGGAATGATAGGGATCGAACAGACAAAGACCATATCTGAAAAGACAAAACTCGATCTTTTGAACATGATTGCTAATATCTATTGGAATCTAATTGGTGTTCAACAAAATATCAAAGCAATCAATTCGACCATACACCTCTCTGAACAATTTCTGGAAGATACAAAAACAAGATATAAACTCGGAATCATTGACTCCATAGAAGTAAAACAGAGTGAAACCCAATTAGCATTGAACCGTCAACATCTTCTCCAGGAGAAAGCAAAAAAAAGCTTGATTGAAGATCAGATACGCGCGGCATTAAACCTGAGTGATCTACCCTATGGCTATAAAGCGACTGAAAAACTTTTTGTACGGGATGATATCCCCGATTTTAATAGCTTGCTGAAGAGAGTATTTGGCCAGAACAAAGATCTGGAATTACTTGATATATCAATTAAAATGAATCAGCTCAGCCTCACAGAAGCGCATAACCAAAATGATACGGACTTGGATCTCTCATTCCAGTATCAAATGAACGGATATGGCAATGATTATTCCAAAGCAGCAACCGGGATATCAGAGACTAAATTACATGATTATGCCATCGGAGTTAGTTGGAAAATCCCCCTGTTTGATAAGGTATCTCCACAAAAAATCCAACAAACCCTACTTGAGAAATCGAGAATAGACTTACAGATAGAAAACCAAAAATCTCAACTTAAGGTTGAACTACAATCAATTTTAAGAAATCTAAAACTGACAAAAGAGAGTATCGAACTCGCTCAAACCAGCGCAAACCTTGTTCAGGATCTTCTACATAAAGAAACAGAAAAATTTAAGGTCGGAAACAATACCAGTTTTCGGGTTGCCCAAATTCAACAAGACCTGACAAACGCCAGAAAAAATGAAATATTAGCAAGAGTTCAATACGAAAAAAGTTACCTTGCGTTACTCGTTATCACTGAAGATATATTCAAATATTATCATCTGCCATCCAACAATTAAAACAAAGTACTAGTTGATTTTTTCCTTTAATTAAATCATTCGGTAAAAACAATGAAAATATTATCATCAAAATTCACAAAAAGCCTGTTCCTGTTAGCATTATCTATTTCTTTCATTTTTATAAAAACGGCAGATACGAAATCGATAGAAAAGAGAAAAGTAACAAACGTTAAAGTCATTAGGCTAACCCCGAGAAAACTGATTAATCACTCCTATCATATTGGACATCTGAATCCTGTAAATCGCGTAACTGTGAGTTCAGAAATTCCAGGAATCATCGATCGGGCTGATTTTTTAGTAGGGCAGAAAGTTCGCAACGGTCAGATTTTAGTACGATTTGATACAAAACGATTAAAACTGAACAAAGCCCTGAACCAGTCAAATTATAATTTAGCTCTAATGGACTATAAGAGGGAAAAGTCTCTATTTATAAAAAATCTCTCTACATTTGCTAAAGTTGCTTCGTTAAAAAATAGACTTGATGTTAATAAATTCAAGCTAGATCTATCGGTTCTTGATTTAGATAAATCCAAGGTAAGATCCCCCTTAAATGGAGTGGTTAAAATAAAATATATCGAAGCAGGGGAATATATAGGACCAGGGAAAAAACTGATCGAAATAATCGATATTTCTAAAGTTTTGGCGCAGATAAATATTCCTGAACATGAAATTCAGTACGTCAAAACAGGGAAAAAAGTCAATGTCAGCCTGGATTCACTACCCAATAAGAATTTCATAGGAAGAATCAAAACAATCGGTCTTGAGGCAGATAAAAACAGTCGAAGTTTCCGGGTTGAAGTTGAAGTAAATAACCCAAAGCAGGCATTATTACCGGGGATGTTAGTCAGAATAAAAATGCGAACCTTATCTATGGGAAAACAAATCCTTATTCCCCGACATGCAATTCAGGAAGAGGAAAGAGGAAGTTTCGTTTATATCATTAAAAAAAGTATCTCTGTTAAGAAAAGAGTAAAAATTGGTTTAACACTCAATAACGAAGTTCAAATCCTGTCTGGATTGAAATTTGGAGATCATCTGGTAGAAACCGGACAGCAGTTGATTACCGATAAAGAACGGGTAAAAGTCGTTGGAGTCAAAAAACAAACCTCCTGATCCTATATCTAAGATAATCCATCTGTTTCCATTTTATTGCTCATACAGCCCGAAGTAATTTTGGGTTGTAGAAAAAACAGCGGTCAGATTCAGGCATTATCTGAATATATAGACGAACACATAATTATTCATTTTTAGTGAATCGAGAAATACCTCTGATTTACAGCAATACTAAATAGCCAAATACTCCTATATTATTTAAGAGTTAACCGAATGAAAAAACAGAAAAATATTTCCAAACCACCCATCACTCAACCGTCTTTAGACAATAAACCACCGAAAAAAATTGGAAAGACCTTTTGGCTCAGCGAACTGGCATTAAAAAAGCCCACTTCTGTATTCATTCTGATGATTCTCATTATTCTGGTTGGAATGAATGCGTATCGAACACTTCCCAGAGAAGCCGCACCTGAAGTTCAGATTCCTTATTTAATTGTAACAGTACCCTATCCTGGTTCATCGCCTGAAGATGTTGAATCCCTGATTATTGATAAACTGGAAACAGAAATGCAGAATGTGGATGGTCTGAAAAAGATGACTTCAACCGCCACAGAAGGTGCAGGTATGGTCGCACTGGAATATTTTCTGGGCACAGACATTGATGAAGCAAAAACTGAAGTGCGGGAAGCCCTGGATAAAGTTAAACCCGATCTTCCAACCGATACGGAAGAGCCCATTATCACAGAAATAAATACAGCGGATTTCCCGATACTTACCTTGAATATATCGGGAAAAGTCGGTCTGTTCAGGCTTAAACAGATCGCTGAAGAGCTTAAAGATGAAATTGAAATGATTCCGGGAATCCTTGAAGTAAAAAGAACAGGGGGACTTGAGCGTGAGGTTCAGGTCGATGTAGATCCAGAAAAACTCAGATATTACAATATTGATCTTAACCAGATTTCCAATACCATATCATATGAAAATTCCAGTATACCTGCAGGGGACATCACTTTAGGACCATTAAAATATATGATTCGAATTCCTGGAGAAATCACAACTCCGGAAGAGATAAAAAATATGATTATTATCGCACCGAATCAAGTACCGATTTATATTAAAAATGTGGCATCAGTTAAACTGGGATTCAAGGAAGTACAGTCACGATCTCGGCTTTATCAGAAAGAGTCTGTAACACTCGATATCTCTAAACGAGCCGGAGAGAATCTGATTGCAATTACCTCAGAGATTAAAAAGGTAATCAAAGAGTACGATAAAAAATACGGGAATATTGTCAAATTGACCATACTTTCTGATTACAGTGATTTTGTAAAACAATTTGTACGGGATTTGGAAAACAACATTTACACAGCTCTGGTTGCTGTTTTACTGGTTCTGATTTTAGTTTTAGGTATCAAGAATTCATTTTTTGTTGCCGCTGCAATTCCATTTTCAATGTTAATCAGTTTTCTGGTTATCCAGGCTTTAGGAATTACGCTAAACATGATTGTTCTCTTCGGTTTGATAATGGCCTTAGGAATGCTGGTTGACAATGCCATCGTGGTGGTAGAAAACATATATCGGCATATCGAGCTCGGTCTTTCACCCAAAGATGCAGCCCGTATCGGCGTGGGCGAAGTAGCTGTGCCCGTCATTACTTCAACGATGACGACTTTAGCGGTATTTTTCCCCCTATTATTTATGCCGGGGATTATGGGTGATTTCATGAGCTATATGCCAAAAATACTAATCATCACATTAACAGCGTCTCTATTTGTTGGACTGATTATTAATCCGGTACTCTGTGGTAATCTGATGAGACCTGCCAAAAATATTAAGATTGATGATGAGATCAAAATTGCAGAAAACAGCCGATTGCTAAGGATATACAGGAGTATTCTCACTTGGTCCTTAAATCACAGATTATGGGTAATTATTGTGGTTCTTTTAATTTGGTTGGTCATTGTCGTATCTTATTTTAAATTTGTCTTACCCACTGCAGGTGTTGAGTTTTTCCCGGGAGCCGAAGCGGAAAGTGCAATTATTCATATTGAAGCGCCCTTTGGAACCCCGCTGGAGGTTTCTAATAAACTAACCTATAATGTTGAAAAAATAATTTCAAATTACGATGATAAAACAAAATCAATTGTAGCAAATGTTGGCAGAGCAAGAGGAAGTATGGCCGGTGGAAATAATTCAACTCACACCAGCCACATTGTGATGTCGTATCCCAGCTGGGAATCAAGAACAGTACTCCCTTCAAAAATCATTCATGAAGTTAGGGAAATCCTGGACGATTTTACGGGTGCAGCATATCGAATTACCAAAGAGGAACACGGACCCCCTACCGGTAAAGCAGTCAATATCGAAATCGGTGGCACAGACCTGATAAAACTTAAAAAGGCATCGCTGGAAATTCAAAAACGAATTAGGGATGTCCCCGGACTAGTAAATCTTACCGACAATTTCAACGCAAATCGTTCGGAAATACAAGTCATCATCGATAGGGAAAAAGCGTCGCGACTAGGGCTGAGAACCCTTCAAATCGCAGGCATTTTAAGAACCGCTTTTAATGGCAAGACAGTATCAACTTACAGAGAAAACAAAGAAGAGTACGACATTGTAGTGCGTTTAGATAAAAAATTCAGAAAGCGAGTCGCCGATTTAAAAAATCTGGATATTAAAACACCTGCTGGACGATCTGTTCCCTTAAGTGAAATTGCAGTCGTTAAAAACGCCGTTGCTTTGGGTTCTATCAGACATGTGGATTCTGAACGCGTCATCTCTGTTTCTGGTGATGCAGAGGGCTTTTCAGGTGCAGTTGTTCTGCAAAAAGTTAAGGCGGCATTAAAAGGCTATACCATTCCTGCTGGTTGCCAGATTAATTACTCAGGTGCAGATGAAAGTCAGAAAGAGATGGAAGAATATCTTCCTAAAAGCTTTTTGGTTGCTGTTTTTCTAATTTTCCTAATTTTGGTCAGCCAGTTTAACTCCCTGGCATTACCTTTGATTATTGTCTCTTCAATATTCCTCTCCTTCATGGGTGTATTTCTGGGCATGATAATTCACAACAGTCCACTCAGTATCATGATGGGAGGTATCGGAGTCATTTCACTTGCCGGAGTTGTCGTCAATAATGCCATTGTGCTGATAGATTATATTCAACAGCTTCAAGCCAAGGGGCTACCTCGGCGAAAAGCGGTGGTACTGGGAGGAATGCTACGTTTAAGGCCGGTACTTTTAACGGCAATGACAACCATATTAGCTCTTATACCGGTTACCATCGGTCTTGATGTAAATTTTTCACGGGAAAATATTTTTATATTGGGTTCTGAATCCGGACAAATGTGGATACCGATGGCTCATGGCGTGATTTATGGGCTGGGAATCGCGACAATATTGACGCTCATTGTCGTTCCCGTCTTATACTCACTGATTGAATCGGGAAGAGAAAGGTTTGCATCTCTTATCAAAAGAAAAAAGAAAATTACACCGACAGTTCAAGCCAACTAAGAATATTAGCTCATTTTCAAGATAGTAGCCCGGTATTATTACTCAGCCAAACTTAATACCAAGGGCTACTCAATCGAATCATTGGTCGTATTTACCAATTGGTTTTTCTCATTAATCTGCCACTCATCAAGAGTCGGATCACCATCAATATTTCCAGCCGCGGTGGCTTTAAAAGTCGTTCCCTCCTGATTTGTTTCAAGTGAATACAGATACTTTGTATCATCCGGAATCTCAATATCCAATAGTTTTAGATTGTCTGTGTACTTCTGATTGGAAATTTTATATAAATCCTGCCCCATGTGAATTGCCTGCAATGAAGTTTTTGCTTCTGTCTGTTTAGATCGACTCACCATTTTTTCATATCTTGGATAGGCAAGTCCTGCAAGAACCGCAACAATCACCAGTGTTATCATTATTTCCATTAGACTCAATCCTCTTTGAACATAAACCATATATCCTCTCAATATTTTCATAAATCGATATGAAATTAAATAATCTTTATAAATCATATAAGTAAAAAATACTTACCTGATATTTTAAATTTAATCAAATGGAAAATGGGAGAATACTTCGAAAATCAACAGGCTATTATAGCGGTAGGTTATGCCCAACCCTTTTTTGGATTTATT
>Ga0307989_1000341_pt1 | contig 31758 bp, 24 predicted proteins | sample EllFjometagen185_FD_203164 | JGI IMG/M metagenome (GOLD analysis project Ga0307989, IMG submission 203164) | Marine microbial communities from Ellis Fjord, Antarctic Ocean - #185 | ecosystem: Environmental > Aquatic > Marine > Unclassified | place: Southern Ocean | collected 2014-10-08 | reverse complement strand
GACCCCTGTGGCTGTATTCAATTGTTTCGAATTGAATTTATATAATTATCAAGGTCTTTGCGGATGCTGCCATCCATATAAGGTTCTTCATAGTTTTTAAGGATTTCTTTGTATTTGGCATTGGCCATCTGTTCCATGGTCAATCCGCCTTTGCTTTCCCAGCTGGTAAAATTGTCCCGTTCTTCCATACTCGGAGTATAAAGAGCTTGTTTAAAATGTTTGAAGGTGTGCATATGAGTCAAATATTCACCTCCGGGTCCAACCTGCCTGATTGCATCCACAGCAAGTTTTTCAGCAGTGATATTTTCTCCTTTTTTGATCCTTTTGCACATCCCGCAGATTTCATTGTCAATGATAAATTTTTCATAGGATGCCGTAATATAACCTTCAAGGATGCCTGCAGAGTGAAGAACAAAGTTGATGCCGCTCATTGTGGCCATCATCATGCTCATCATGGATTCATAGGCAGCCTGGGAATCCATTGTTTTTGAATCAGTCAGAGCCCCTCCGCCCCGGACGGGAAGATTATAGAAACGTCCCATTTGAGCAGTTGCAGCCGTATTTATAGCCATTTCCGGTGCACCGATACTCAAAGTGCCGTACCGCATGGCAGTGGCGGATGAAGAGCCGGCAAATACAACAGGTGTGCCTTCTCTAACAAGCTGGCTTAGTGTGATACCAGCCAGTACTTCAGCATTCTGGACAACCAGAGTACCTTCCATGGTGACCGGGGAAGTGGCACCTGCAATTGCCAGAGAAGAGATCAATTGAGGCATACCTGCCTTGGCATATTCCATAATGCCTTCGCACATTTTGTCATCATATCCCAAAGGCGTTAGAGAACATAAGACACTGATAAAAGGAGGTTTTTGTTCCATTTCTTTGCGGCTTCCAAAAACTAAAGATGCCATTTCAATTGTTTGTCTGGCGTCTGCACCACCGGTTCCCGCTCCCATAAATGGTTTGTCTGACAATACCATTGAAGAATAAATTCTTTCAGCATTCCGGTTTGCGACAGAAATATCATTTGGCTCTGTCATCATACCGCCGGTGATATCCATAAAGGGACTCTCATAGGCCAATTTGGCAAAGTTGTTAAAATCTTCAAGGGTCCCCTTTCTTCGACCCTTATCCATATCATTGACAAATGGGGCGCCGTAACATGGCATAAATGCGATATTATCTCCCCCGATGGTGACATTTTTTTCAGGATTTCTGGCATAAAGTGTAAATTGAGACGGGGCTTTTTCGATTTGTTCTTCAACCAGTTTTTTTGGGAAAAACACCCTTTGCCCGTCTATTTTACAGCCAGCCCCGGCAAAAAGCTTCCTTGCCGGTTCATAAGAAAAAACAAGTCCTGCTGTCTCCATAACAGTCAAGGTGGCGTCGTGAATTTTTTCTAATTCCTTTGTTGAAAAATATTCGAAAAATCTCATTAAACTTCTCCCTCGGGATGATAATTGTCAATATGCAAAATGTTGAATATTGATACAAAAATTGCATGATCCATGCCAGAAGTTTCCCTGCTGTGTTATTAGGTGATATTTATTATTATTTTAATAGGTTAATGGCATGGCTTTAAAGTTTTAAAGTACATCAGGGTTGAATGGAATAGAAAAAATAAAAATTTTTTGATTTTTATTGCCTTTCCTTTATAAAAGGATCATTTAATAGAAATAAAGTATAAAAGTGAAAAAAGAATTATAAAAATTTTTTGATTTTACGGAGACGCGTTATGGATAAGCTTCAACTGGATGATATAAATATTTACAGGGTTTTATCATCCATGCATGAAGGTGTTTTGATTGTAGATGCCACCGGGAAAATCAGTTTTTATAATGAAACCCAGGCCAGGATAGATGATTTGGAGCCTGAAGATGCCATCGGAATGAAGATTGTAGATATTTATCAGCTAAACAATACTACCAGCCCCACAATGCGTTGCCTGAAAACCGGCAAACCCATAAATGAAACCATGGTATACCAGACCAGACTTGGCAAGGTGGCCAATGTCATCAATAATGTCTACCCTTTGTATAAATCAGGAATTTTGATTGGCGCTATTAATTTCTGTAAAGATTATCAGTTACTGGAGAAAACCATTGTCCAGGATCAAAAAGCTCCCAAAAAAAATCAAAAGGGTAACAATGCGAGATTTCATTTTTCCGATATTATCGGATCAGATCCGGAAATGCTAAATGCGGTTCGGATTGCCAGTATGTCATCTAACTCGCCTTCCCCAATCATGATTTATGGTGAAACAGGAACAGGAAAAGAATTATTTGCCCAGTCTATCCATAATCATAGTTCAAGAAGAAAAAAGCCATTTATTCCGATAAACTGTGCTGCGATTCCGGAAAACCTTTTGGAAGGGATTTTGTTCGGGACTTCCAAGGGAGCATTTACCGGTGCTATCAATAAAAGCGGTCTTTTTGAGCAGGCCGATGGTGGGACCATTTTTTTAGATGAGCTGGACTCCATGCCGTTGACACTTCAGGTTAAGCTTTTAAGGGTTATTCAGGAGAAGAAGGTTAGAAAGCTCGGGTCTTTAAAAGAGATAGATCTGGATATAAAAATAATCAGTTCAGTGGGACATCCGCCCGTGGAAATTATTCAGAATGGTACATTAAGAATGGATCTGTTTTACAGGATGGGAGTGGTTTTCATCATGCTGCCGCCTCTAAGGGAAAGGAAAGATGAATTAAATGAACTGATCCGGTATTTTATTTTAGAATATAATAAAACATTAAATGTACAGGTGTCCAACGTCTCTAAAACAGTTTTAGACTTATTTAGGCGGTATCACTGGCCTGGAAATGTCCGGGAACTCAAGCATGTCATTGAAGCATCAATGAATATGGTGGACAAAGGCACAACTATCAGGCTTGCACATCTGCCATCCCATATCTTTTCATTTGCAAAAACAGATATGCAAAAATCGTTTGAGGCTAAAGCTTTCCCTGCACAAGTTCATGCTAAAGTAGTTTTTTCTTCAAGCCTGGCCCAAACTCAGGCTGCAAATGAAAAACAGATCATTGCCGAAGCTTTAAGCGTAACTGAAGGTAATGCGGCAAAAGCCGCCAAAAGCTTAGGTATTTCTCCCCAGTCTTTTCATTATAAGCTAAAAAAATATCGATTAAAGGCAAAAAAAGCTTTATCAAAATAAGAATTTTTCAAATTTTAATCAGCTATTAAAGAGGTGTAAAAATACTGTAAGTTTTTTTACAGTAAAAATAAAAAAATTGAAATTTTATCCGGTTTCGTAGAGAGAAAAAATTGAAATGTATTTTTTTTATACTGAGTTATGCACAAAAAATATCCGAAATGACTGCTGTTTTATCCAGTTAAGCCCTATAAGCTTTGCTTTTTACCAAATATAAAAATATACTTTGGTATAATAACTGCATTAACTAAAAAAAAGAAGAAACTAAAGAAAAACAAAATAAAGGAGATTTGCAATAATGAAAACCAATGCAAGAGCGGTGGTTATTGGTGGTGGTGCAATAGGTGTAAGCGTAGCCTATCATCTGGCGAAATATGGATGGAAAGATGAAGTTGTGCTGGTGGAAAAACATGAATTGACATCAGGATCCACCTGGATGGCAGCTGGAAATGTCTCCTTTTTCCATTCAAATTTTTATGGCACCCAGGTGAATATGAAGAGTATTGAAATATTCAAGGAACTGGAAAAAGAAACCGGACAATCCACAGGGTGGCATACAACAGGTTCCATTCGGACAGCAGATAATCCAGGCCGTATGGATGAGCTGGGATATGCTTATTCAATGAACCGCTGTCTTGGTTTGGATGTCAGTTATGTGACCCCGGAAGAAATCGGGAAAATGCATCCTTTTATGAGTACAGAAGGGTTGCTGGGAGGTCTGTACTGGCCGGACGATGGTGATGTTGATCCAAATTCAGTGACCCAGGCCATGGCCAAGGGAGCCAGGCAGCACGGTGTTGAGATCAATCTCCATACCATGGTAAAAAGTATTGAACAAACACCTTCCGGAGAATGGCTTATAAAGACTGACAAAGGAGATATTACCTGCGAATATGTTATCAATGCAGCAGGTCTCTGGGCCCCGGAAGTATCCAAGATGGTTGGAATCGAAATTCCCTCCATTGCCATTGCACATACCCATATTCTATATGAAAAAATCAATGCCATTGCCGATGCAGATACCTCTTTGCCACTTATTCGTGATCCTGATAAATCAATTTATCTTCGCCAGGAAATGGATTCTTTGATTCTGGGCATGTACGAGGCCAATGGCCAGCAGTGGAAAAGGCATGGGGTGCCATGGACCTATGCCCAGGAGGAAATAAACCCGGATATCGACAATATTTCTGATTGTATTGAAGCCGGTATGGAAAGATTTCCCATTCTGGGAGATACGGGATTTAAACACGTAACAGCCGGCCCCATAACCTATACGCCCAATGGAGATCCTTTAGTGGGTCCTGCTGCTCCATTGAAAAACTTTTTCCAGGCCTGCGGTTACAGCTTTGGGATTACCCAGGCTGGTGGTATCGGCCACTATCTTGCCGGCTGGATCATGAACGGTGAGCCGGAAATTGATCTCTGGGCTGTGGATTCCAGACGGTATGGTTCCTTTGCAAACTGGGCATACAACACGGAAAAGATTGCAGATACCTATCCAAGACTTTATTCAACCATTTATCCCAACGAATTCAGGGATGCGGCAAGACCCAACAGAACCAGCCCCATTTATGAATATCAAAAGCAGGCCAATGCCGTATTTGGGGATTACTATGGCTGGGAATGTCCCAACTATTTTCCGCCCAAGGGAGAGGACTCCTATGAAGAACCTTCCTGGAGACGTTCCAATGCCTTCAAACATGTGGACAATGAATGTAAGCATTTGATGAACAATGTAGGCATAATTGACCTCACGCGTTTTGCCAAGACAAAAATTTCAGGTCCTGGTGCTTTGGACTGGCTCAACAATATGACCTGCCAGAAAGTACCGGAAATAGACGGCAGAATAGCCCTTAGTCCCATGCTGGATCATAATGGAAACTTCAAATCTGACATGACCATCACCCGTGTGAGTGGAGAAGAATTTTTCTGCGTTACAGCTTCAATAGGTAAAAAGCATGACCAGCATTGGATGCAGCAAAACCTTCCAAAGGACGGAAGCGTTAAAATGGAAGATATAACCTACCAGATGGGTTGTCTGGTCCTTGCCGGCCCCAAATCTCGTGAGGTTCTTGCAAAGGCAGCTTATAATGATGTTTCCGGCGAGGCTTTTAAATTTTCCACTTCCCAGGAAATTTACGTGGGAAGGACCAAATGCCGGATTAACCGCATGAACTATGTGGGAGAGTTGGGATTTGAGATTTTCCACCCCATCCAGCAGCAGGTGTCTGTATACAATGCACTTATGGAAGCTGGTGCTGATAATGATATCCGCATGATCGGCATGCATGCAATGGATTCCATGCGTCTTGAAAAAGGTTATCTGGCCTGGAAGAGTGAGATGAATGTACACCATACCCCCCTTGAAACCAATGTGGCCTGGACAGTGAAGCTGGATAAGGATTTTATAGGTAAAAAAGGTATTCTTAAGCAAAAAGAAGACGGTGTACCATTGAAGTTAGTCTGTCTGGTTGTAGATGTAACAGATTCAGATCCCTGGGGATATAATCCAATTTTAAAAGATGGAAACCGAATAGGTATGACATCATCTGGCGGATATGGCCACAGGGTTGAAAAAAGTATTGCAATGGGGTATGTAACGCCTGAATTTGCGAAAGCTGGAACAAAAATGGACGTGGAAATCTTAGGGCGAGCACGAAGCGCAGAGGTTGTCACAATGCCTTTGTATGATCCTAAGAATGAAAAAATGAAGAGTTAGAAGTCAATAAAGAGGAAGTAAATAATGAAAATTTGTGTTTGTGTGAAGCATGTACCTGACACTGCAGCGAGCATAAAACTTGCCGGTGATAAGGGGTTTGAGGATTCTGAAATTAAATTTGTATCTAACCCCTATGATGAATACGGAATTGAAGAAGCGGTCAGTCTGGTTGAAAAACAGGGTGGCGAGGTTGTTGTTGTGACCATAGGTAAAGCTTCAGCAGTAACAACCATAAGGTCTGCCATGGCCATGGGGGCTCACAGGGCTATCCTTGTAAAAACCGACAGCCAGTTTCTGGACAGTGATCTGACGGCAAAGGCTTTAAAGGCGGCCATGGATCAGGACGGACTGCCGGATATGATTTTTACAGGAAAGGGATCTGTTGACACGGAAAGTTTTCAGACCCAGTACCGCCTGGCTAAATCTTTTGGCATGCCTGTGGTAAATGAGGTCTCAAACCTTATCATTGATGAAGGCAAAGCAATTGCTCAAAGAGAAATTGAAGGTGGAGAAAAACAGGTTATTCAAATGAACCTGCCCTGTGTGATTGGAGCAACAAAAGGTCTGAATGAACCAAGATATCCCAAGTTTCCTGATATCATGAAAGCCAAGAAAAAAGAGATTAAGGAGATTGATCTTTTGGATCTTGGTATTGAAGCATCACAAGGCAAAGTTACATTGGAAAAATTGGAATCTGTACCTGAAAGATCAGGTGCAAAAATGCTGGAAGGGTCTGTGGACGATCAGGTAACTGAACTTGTCAGAATCCTTAAAGATGATGAAAAGGTTTTATAAGATAAGGAGAAAAGGATATGGCCAGGACAGGTATTTTAATTGAAATTGAAAACAATGTGGTAAAAGAAACCAGCTTTGGCGTAATGACGGCTGCGGCCGGCCAAGAGATTTATGCTCTGGTACTGGGGCACGATGTTTCCGCTGTAAAAAATGTTTTAGCAGAATATGGCGCAGCCGTAATAGTTAACATTACAGCCCCGGGCGACACAGCATCAAGTCCGGACCTGCAGGCACAGATAATTGCAGCCGCAGTAAAAGAATATAATCTTGAAACTCTCCTGGGAACAGCCAGCACAACAGGCAAAGATTTATTTGCAAGAATTGCTGCGATCCTGGATGAACCTCTTGTATCAGATTGTGTGCAAGTCAATATTGCAGACAAAACCGCTAAAAAATCGCATTTTTCCGGCAAAACCTTTGCCACGCTTAAAGTAAATGGATCTATCTTTCTGTGTACCATCCGCCCAAATTCCATCGAGCCTGTGGCTGCACCGGGTGCCGGAGAAATATTGGAGTTTAATTGTGATGTGGCAGATCCGGGATTGATCAAGATTGTGGAAGTTAAAAAAGATGCCGGCGAAAAACTGGATCTCACCGAAGCTCCTGTTATCATAACCGGCGGCAGGGCAATAAAGGCTGCTGAAAACTATCAAATGCTTGAAGCGTGCGCTGATAAAATGGGAGCTGCCGTGGGTGCCTCCAGGGCTGCCGTGGATGCGGGCTATGCGCCCCATTCAATGCAGGTGGGTCAGACCGGTAAAACAGTAAGCCCAAGACTTTACATCGCCTGTGGCGTTTCCGGTGCAGTTCAACATTTTGCCGGCATGAAGACATCAAAGGTCATTGTGGCCATAAATGAAGACAAGGATGCACCTATTTTTTCCAAGTGTGATTATGGAATCGTGGGGGATATTTTTGATGTGGTCCCTGTATTAACTGAGAAACTCTAATATCTATTTTGAGATGTGACTATTGATAATGATGGTATCATGGAAACAGACCATCAGATCCCGATTAAAGATATTGCAGAAAATCTTGATGAAGTGACTAGTTGACAGAATTGAAAAGGAAACTTAAAGTAAAGAAAATGACTTGGAGAAATGTCGGGCCGGTCCGGAAAATTGGGATAACAATACATTACAAGGGAGAACCATGAAGATATTAATTGCTTATGACAAAAATGTATCCACTTCAAAGGTAATGGACGAGGCACTTTTGCGGGCAAAAAAACTGGAAGCACATGTTTATCTTGCCACAACCTGTGCATCTGATACAAAACGTCAAACAATAAAGCAGCTGGAACTCCAGCTCGAAGAGGTTGGAAAAGAAGTCTTTGAAGAAAATGGGGTTGAATGCGAAACCCATGTTCTTATCAGAGGCCTTACTCCTGGAGAAGACATAGTAGGATATGCCAAGGAAAAACAAGTCGACGAGATCGTTATCGGTATCAAAAAGAGATCAAAAGTGGGAAAGCTTGTTTTTGGCTCAACAGCACAATACATAATTTTAGAGGCACATTGTCCAGTCCTATCTGTGAAGTAGCACTCGACTAAAAATAGGTAAATATAAAGGATTATTGCACAGGATTTAAATCTTATAAAAGTAGGGTTGATCCTTTGGATACTATAGGTGCGTATGGTCATTGCTCCTCAGATCAAAATCATCAACTTTTTTTTAATAGCTTTCCTGATAAGCCAATACTTACAAGAGTTTTATGATTTTCATTCAAACATAAAATAGAAATAATTTGAACCATGAAAGATTCTGCTGACATATTTTGTCCGGTGATTTCACCTTTAAAATAATCAGCCCGGGTCACTCTTTTTTATTCATCATTATAAAATTTAAACATTAAGGAGAAATTATGCGCGACAGGTTTGATACGGATTACAAGTTAGGACAGGACAATATAAAAAAATGGGGTATGGATATGCACAATCCTGTTTTTTTTATATCCGCTATTTTAGTGATTGTTTTTATCGTTTTAACACTATTTAATCCGGTGGATGCTAAAAAAATGTTTGACGCTTCAAAGTCGTGGACCATACAAAATTTTGATTGGTTTTTCATGATTTCCGGTAATATTTTTGTTCTATACTGCCTGGCATTGATTGTGCTGCCCGTGGGGAAGATCCGACTGGGTGGTAAAGATGCAAAACCTGAATTTACAAGAATGTCATGGTTTTCAATGCTGTTTGCAGCCGGCATGGGAATCGGTCTGATGTTTTGGAGTGTAGCAGAGCCTGTAGCGTATTATACAGACTGGTGGGGAACCCCGCTGAATGTTGCAGCCAAAACTCCGGAAGCGCTTTCGGCGGCCATGGGAGCCACCATGTTCCACTGGGGGATTCACCCCTGGTCCATGTATGCTGTGGTAGCACTGGCTTTAGCCTTTTTCTGCTATAACAAAGGCCTGCCATTAACCATCCGTTCTACTTTTTTTCCTATTCTGGGTGAAAAAACCTGGGGAGTGGCAGGACATATTATTGATATTATCGCTGTTGTGGCCACCATATTTGGCCTGGCCACATCCCTGGGGTTTGGTGCCCAGCAGGCAGCATCGGGATTCCATTTCCTTTTCGGTATTGAAAACACTATCGGACTTCAGGTTGTTATTATAGCCTGTGTCACTGCCGTGGCCATCATATCAGTCGTTAGAGGCCTTGAAGGTGGAGTTAAAGTTTTAAGTAATCTAAACATGATGTTGGCTGTCTGTCTGTTGATTTTTGTCATCCTGGCCGGTTCTTTTATGCATTTCTTTACAGGAGTTGGCAAAACAGCTATGGCTTACCTTGAGTATATCCTTCCTCTGAGTAACTGGATAGACCGCGCCGATGATAAGTTCTACAAAGGCTGGACCGTATTTTACTGGGCGTGGTGGATTTCCTGGGCACCTTTTGTCGGTATGTTTATTGCGCGTATTTCCAAAGGTCGTACCATTCGTGAATTTCTTATTGCCGTACTCGTAGTACCGACGGTTCTCACTCTTTTCTGGATGCAGGCGTTTGGTGGCAATGCTTTGCTGCAAATTCAGAACAACGTTGGTGTTCTGGCGGAAAAAGGCCTGGGCGAAGTCCCGCTTGCCATGTTCCAGATGTTGGCCAATTTGCCTTATTCTCAGATTACTTCGTTTTTCGGTATTGTTCTGGTACTGGTCTTTTTCGTTACCTCCTCGGATTCCGGATCTTTGGTTGTGGATTCCATTACAGCAGGTGGTAAGCTGGATGCCCCCATTCCCCAAAGGGTTTTCTGGGCGACTATGGAAGGTCTGATTGCAGCGGCATTGCTTGTGGGCGGAGGTGCAGATGCGCTGGGTGCTATCCAGGCAATTGCAGTAACTGTTGGGCTTCCCTTTACTTTTATAATGCTTGTTATGCTGATCAGTCTCTATATGGGCCTGCGGCATGAAATGAAAAAGATCTATACATGATTCATCTGTAGATATGTATTTATTACGGCGTCCGGCACAAGGTCTTTGCCGGACGCTTTTTTTGAAAACAAGATAACAAGATAAATAGAAGAAAAATGAAAAGCCGCTGTCATTGAATATAAAATGACAGCGGCTTTTATTTTAATAAAGGTTTAATTTATTCTGGATCTAACTTTCAATGGCTCCTGCGCGAACTCCTTTGAGAAAGTTCATACAATAATCATCCTTGCCTAAAAGCATATCAGCAGTTCTGATTGTAGCCATTATTTTCTTATCCAAAGGATCAATAATGGCTGAATCCATGCCTGCATCCATCATCAGGGATACAAAGGTCCTATTAATAATTTTTCTCTGGGGCAGTCCATAGGAAATGTTGGACAGACCACCTGTAATATGGACCTCGGGGAAGAGTGCTTTTATTGCCCGTACCGCATCCAGGACCATGGTTCCCTTGTTGGACTCGACACTGATGGGCTGGACCAGCGGATCCACATAAATAGATGCAGTTGGAATGCCGATCTTGTTGAGTTCTTGAACCAGGCTTTTTGCCCGGGCAAGGATATCATCAGAAGAGTTTGGCATTCCGGCATCATCCATGCAAAGTGCAATGACCTTACAGTCCTTTCCATCAAGAAAAGGCATCATGGCATCAAACCGCTCTTTTTCAAGGCTGATGGAATTGATCATTGGAGTCTTTTCCACCATCTTAAATGCCATTTCCAGGACAGCAGGGTCTGGGCTGTCAAGGGTTAAAGGCACAGTGGCAATTGGTTGGATGGTGTCCAGCAGCCATTTCATATCATCGGTTTCATGGCCTATTCGAGCCCCGGCATTGACGTCAATGAAATTGGCGCCTGCTTCCTGCTGTTTTTTTACATCATCGATTATATAATCAGCATCCCGATCAGCAACGGCCGCCTGGACTAATTTCCTGGAGGTGTTTATTCTTTCTCCTATTACTTCAAACATAGTATATTTTTCTCCTGGGTTTATACGTCCTACTTAGCTCACAAGGCTTTTAGCAAGTTTTGAGGCAGCACCGGCATCGGCTGCAAATCCGTCTGCTCCGATTTCATCGGAAAAGGACTGGGTAACAGGTGCGCCGCCAACAAGAATTTTAACCTGATCCCGAAGACCGCTTTCCACAATAGCATCAACAGTTTGTTTCATCATGGGCATAGTAGTTGTCAAAAGAGCTGACAGACAAACGATCTGGGCATTTTTTTCTTTGATCTGGGTGACAAATTCTTCAGGACTGATGTCAACACCTATATTATGAACCTCCATGCCTGCACTTTCCATCATCATAGACACAAGATTTTTACCGATGTCATGGAGGTCGCCTTTGACTGTTCCGATAATGACACTGGCACCTGCAACAGATTCACCCTCTCCCAACAGAGGTTTTAGGGTGGCTACGCAAGTCGCCATCGCCTTAGCAGCCATGAGAACTTCAGGGATAAACATGTCGCCGTTTTCCATTTTTTCGCCCACAATGTCCATCCCGGCGATCAAACCTTTGTTGAGAATCTCAAAGGCCGGCGTATTCTGAGCAAGAGCATCATCTACAAGGCTTACCACTTTGGCAGTGTCACAGGCAACAAGGGCTTCGATCATTGCATTAAAATCGGTCATTTCTTTTCTCCTTTAAGTGTTTTTACGTTTTTCAACATAATCGGTTAATTGTTTTTCAATTTTTGGGTCAATATCTGGTTTTTCATAGGAAGCCAGTCGTTGAGCAACTTTATCGACAGCGACTTGGTCGATCCTTTTTTTCCCTTCTTTTTTCCAGGCATCCGGATTTTTCCGGCTCATGAGACCGGGCATGAAAAATTCAGTCCGGCAGAGTTTGAAAGTTTTGGGATGGGTCAGGTACTGGCCTCCGATACCCACTTCTTTGATCACTTCAATGTCAATGGATTCATCGGTAAGAGCAAGCGGTTTGATCATGCTTCGGACAATACCACAGACTTCTTCGTCAATGAGAAATTTTTCAAAACTCATGGCAATATAGGAGCCGAGGATACCACAGGAGTGGAGGATAAAATTAATCCCGCTTCTAACAGCAGTGGATAAAGCCAGGGCTGATTCAGCACCAGCCTGGGCATCGGCAAACATGGCATCTGTCAATGAACCTCCTGATCTGGAAGGCAGGTTGTAGAACTGTGCCATCTGGGCCGCAAGGTGAATATTTTTGGACAATTCAGGGGCACCAATGGACAGAGCCCCGGTTTTCATGTCCATGGCAGAGGAGGTGGAGCCGTAAATTACGGGAGCACCCGGTCTGACCAGCTGTGCCAGAGTTATACCGGCCAGGATTTCTGCATTCTGAAGGGCGAGAACCCCGTCCAGGGTCACTGGGCCAGATCCTCCGGCCATGATCAGGGAGGCCACAACACAGGCCTGGTTGTGACGTGCAAGCTCAATAAGGGCTCCTGCCATTTCATCGGAAAACTGGAGAGGGGACAGGGAGTTTATCAGAGAGACCGACACGGTCTTGTCCATGATATTTTCTTTGCCTCCCCAGAGGATTCCTGCCATTTCAATTCCATCTACAGCTCCTTGCCGGGATACCGGACTTCCCATGAAGGGTTTGTCACACAAGAGCATATTGGACAGGTTCAAGTCTAGGTGGATAGTGTCAAGGGGCATGTCAGAAGGTTCTACCATCATCCATCCATTCATGTCGATATATGGGGATGTCTGGATCAGTTTACAGAAATTATCGTAATCTTCCATGGTTGCGTGACGCTGGTTGCCCTGGGAATCCATGATAAAAGGGGCTCCATATCCGGGGAGGAAGACAAAATCATCTTCTCCGATTTCAACGTTTTTTTCAGGGTTTCTGGCATGGACGGTAAACCTTTTGGGTGCTGTTTTTAAAGCTTTTTGAATGTCCGACTCTTCAAAAAAAACTGTAGTGCCTTCAACTCTATGTCCGTTGGTTTTAAAAATTTCAAGGGCTTCTTCCTGTTTAAAGGAAACGCCGGTGTCCTTTAGAAGCTCCATGGCGGCAGTATGGATTTTCTGTATATTTTGGATACTCAGTTCCTGCATTCGATCAGACATTGTCTTTTCTCCTTTAAATATCAACTTATCTAACTTGTTAAATTTTTATGTGCTATTGCAGATTGTATGCCATAGGATAAAATATGTGATTTTTAATGAATATATATTTTAACCAACTAATATTATTTATAAAATTTATAAATTTTTAAATTAAAATTTATAAATTGAAAATAAATAGTAAAAAAATTTTCATTTCAAACTTTTGATAAATAGAAAAAATTTTTTCAGTTGAAAAATAATTGACTAAATACGGGTTCGGTGGATAAAATCCGCACGAAAGAATTTGAATTTTTTGATCTTATAATGGAGTAATTGTCTTGAAATACCAAGATTTTTTGCTGCCTTTGTCACATTCCCTCCTGCTGCGGTGAGGGCGGATCTAATGGCTGATTTTTCCCAATCTACCTGGGTCTGTGCAAAGTTGTTAGGCCAATTGGGATCTGGGATAGCAGGGCCATCAAGCCTTGGAGCGACAGGGTTTGGGTTCGTGGGAAAGGCAGTTGCAAGACTTGTAAAATTAAGGGGTTCCAAAGAATTCAGGCCTGCTGTGAAATGCTCGGTTCCAATGATCTCTTCCCTTCCTGCCATGTTCATGGCCCCTTCTATCAAATGCTCAAGTTCCCTTACGTTTCCAGGCCATTGATATGTTTTAAATAATTCCAGGACTTTTTCTGAAATATAATTTACATTGGTGCCAAGCAGATTATTGTATTTTTGAATAAAATGGCTGATCAGTTCATTCATGTTGTCCTGTCGCTCTCGAAGCGGTGGCAGCTTGACCATGACAACCCCCAATCTGTAAAAAAGGTCGTTTCGCAACCAGTTTTCCTGAATGGCGCTGCGGGGATCCTGACTCACGGAACTGATAATTTTGACATCCACTGAGATCTCCTTGGCAGAGCCGATCCTGCGAACTTGTTTTTCCTGAAGGACTCTTAACAGCTTCGCCTGGAGGTCCAGGGGCATGGCCAGGATTTCGTCAAGGAACAGGGTGCTGCCATGGGCAATTTCAAAAAGGCCCGGTTTGTTCAGAGCACCTGTAAAGGCACCTTTTGTGGTGCCAAATAAAATTCCCTCTAGAAGGTCATGGGGAATAGCTCCACAATTTATGCCCACGTATTTTTGTTTCCTGCGCTGGCTGTGATTGTGGATGGATTGGGCAAAGAGTTCCTTTCCTGTCCCCGTTTCCCCCTGAATCATGATGGGCGATGAAGAAGAGGCTGCCTTTCGAGCTGTTCCGACGACCCTCTGGAAATTCGGGTCGTTTCCTATCAGGTCTGCAAAGGTATAATGGGTGCCATTGCCAAGATCAGCTCTGGATTCAGTGATCGCAGACATGGGAGTGGATTGATAGAGAAGTTCATAATCCTTTACAAAACAGATTGCCCCATTGACAATACCCCCAATGAAAAGTGGATAAACACTGGTAATGGTGTTGGCAATCTTTCCTGCGCGAACCCTGTAAAAAAAGGCCCGATTCATGATGGCGGCATGCCGGTTGACCACCTGCATAATCATGCTGGAACGATTGTTGAGTTCATAAATATCGGTCACTTTGTGTCCGATAACATCTTCAGGAACCAGGCCGTCTATCAAGGATTGTGCGATATTGTAGAAAAGAACAGTGCCGTTAACGTCAGCTATGATAACCCCATCATCCAAACGGTTCAGCACGGATAAAAAGTCAATGCTTTTCAGGTCCAGAAGAGCTGAAAGATTAGAAGTATCAGTGATCGGCATTTGTGACATCCTTGTAACTTATTTAACTACCATGTTTTAATCTGGGATATATCATACCTGAAAGGGAATATCAAAGGTCTTACTTTTCAGATGGAAGGCTGGGTTAAAGACCAAGTTTAGTTTTTTATCCCGTCATACTTAATACCCGGATCAGCAGTTTTAATGACTTTCAATACCTTGTTAAGAGAAGGGTGCCATTATGGGATAGCCATTGCATAATTGTAATGGAAATTGTAAAAACAGGTAATAATAGATTGTTTTTAAGGGAATATATAAAAAAGGAAATAAAATGGTTCTAGCACAATTATCCGTATATCCTGTGGGTGAAGGTACAAGTTTAGGTAGATTTGTGAAAAAAGGAATTCAGGTAATAAAAGATTCAGGATATACTTATAGAGTTGGCGGGCTTTCCACGGCCATTGAAGTCCCTGACCTGGATTCTTTGTTTGCTTTGGTAAAAGAGGTACGGGCTGCCCACCTTGACCAAGGAGCAAAACGTATTGTTATTGATTTGAAGATAGACGACAGAAGGGATAAAGACGCTACGCTGAATAGTAAAATTAATTCAGTCACGTAGGCCTCCACGCTAAATTGATTTTTTCATAAAACAAGACGTAAAGAGTTTAAAAAATACGCTTTTCAAACTTATCTTGTGGAAAACAAGATGACCAAAACGCCTTTCGATGCATGGACAAGGGTGCCTTTCTGGCTGTTAAATGGAATAAAGTCTAAGAAAATACAGACCCATGATACAGTTCTGCTAAATAAGGAAAAGCCATGGTTAATCAAAATTTTATTCGTGAACTGGAAACAATAGTTGGAAAAGCCAATGTCTCTGTGACCACAACTGGTATTGAACTATACTCCTATGATGCTTCCCTGGTAAAAGGAAACCCCGGAGTCGTTGTGTTTCCGGCAAATACACAGGAAATTTCCAAAACAGTTAAAGCTGCCAATAAAGCGGGTGTGGACTTCATTCCGCGGGGGTTTGGTACCAATCTGTCCGGTGGTACTATTTCGATCACAGAAGGTCTGGTGATCTGTATGTCTCGATTTAATAAGATTTTAAATATTTTCCCTGAAAGTCGGTATGCAGTGGTTCAACCCGGTGTGACCAATTTTGAAGTCCAACAGGCCCTGGCTAAAGTTAATTCCTTTTATGCGCCAGATCCCGCCAGCCAGAAAGTCGCCACCCTCGGAGGCAATGCAGGAGAAAATTCAGGAGGGCCTCTCTGTTTGAAATATGGTGTGACCTCCAACCATATCCTGGGTATGGAAGTGGTTCTGGCCGATGGTGAAATTTTACAAATAGGCGGTCCTGCCCTTGACCCTCCCGGATTAGACCTTCGGGGGCTTATGGTGGGCAGTGAAGGGGCACTTGCCATTACAACGGAACTGACACTCAGGATACTGCCAAAAACCCAAACGGTTATCACCATGTTAGCTGTTTATGACGATATTCAGGCAGCTGCCCAGTCCGTTTCAAAAATTATATCTGCCGGAATTATCCCCAATACTCTTGAGATGATGGATGCCACGGTAATTGAAGCGGTTGAAGCCAATGCACCCTGTGGATATCCCACAGATGCGGCAGCAGTATTGATTATTGAAGTGGAGGGCATGATTGTCGGTCTCAAAGAGCAGGCCGCCAAGATCAAAGAAATCTGCATGAGTACCCGTTGCCGGAACATCAAAACTGCTAAAAATCAGGAAGAAAGAGATCGGTTGTGGCAGGGACGGCGGGGTGCCTTTGGCGCTATTGCACGCCTGGCACCAAATTATCTTGTGAATGATGCCTGCGTCCCCAGAACAAATCTTCCCCAGGCTCTGGACCAGGTGAAGGCCATTGCCGGAAAATATGGATGCAGGGTGGGTAATGTTTTTCATGCCGGTGATGGAAACCTGCACCCGCTTTTATTATTTGATTCCCGGAACCCGGAGGAGTTAGAACAGGTACACAAGGCTGGATGGGATATAATGAAAGCCTGCGTTGAGTTAGGTGGCACCATATCCGGGGAACATGGTATTGGACGTGAAAAACAAGCAGCCATGCGGATGATTTTTTCCGGAGATGATTTAAACACCCAGCAGGCTTTAAAGTTATCCTTTGACCCACAAAATATATTAAATCCAAATAAGGTGATTCCCCTTCCAGAATCACCTGGCCAGCCATTGGAGCCTGGTGAACCAACTATATTGAAACGGTTGGGGGGGGTATCGGCAAGGGGCGTTGTTGATGCCATGGCAGCCATCAAGGTGGCCATGGGTTCAGGAAAATCTGTGATTGCCACCGGTGCCAATACTTTCGGACATTACGGCAATCTTGGCAAGATGAAAAGCATACCTGTCAGCACACTGGCCATGACCGAGGTCATCGAGTATGACACTTCCAATCAGTTTATTACTGTTGGAGCGGGAATGTCATTGCAGAAGTTTCAAAAAGTTCTGGGTAAAAACAATCAATGGTTACCCATACGTCCTCCTTTTTTTGGGACTGAATCCACCATTGGTTCTCTGGCCGCCATGGGTGTCAGCGGCCCGGAACGAATGTATTATGGTGCACCAAGGGATTTCGCACTGGGTCTTCAATATATTGACAGTCAGGGAAGAATCATTTCAACAGGGGGCAAGGTGGTTAAAAATGTTGCCGGATATGATATGACCCGCCTGATGATTGGGAGCAACGGTGCCTTGGGGATGATTTGTGAAATAACCTGGCGTGTCTCCACAATGCCTGAACTTTGTCGGGCTGCAACTGCCAAAGGAGATTTGAAAGCCTGTTTTGATGCAGCACTTAAGCTTATGAAATCTAACCTGTTTCCTGCCTTTATAACTGCTGTACCAGCAGGTGATGTGTCCGGACAATTACCAGTTCAATGGAAACTTGTCGTGGGTTTTGAAGGACTTTCCATGGTGGTTGAACATCAGGTGGAAAGATGTCAAAAACTGCTCACCGAAAATACATTAAAGGGTGGAGATGCCTATAATTATGACATGGTTGACGGATGTTTTAAGGATGAGTTTAATCAAATCGGTCTTGCTTCTTATATCTTAAAGGCCACTGTCCCCACTGAACAGATGCTAAGCTTGGTCAATGATATTCAGACGCAAACACGGCCGTCTGGATGGCTGCTCGATTTTGGATGTGGTCGGATATTTGCTTGTTTGAATTCACTGGATAAAGATCGCTGGACAACAATGACACAAACTGCCATGACCTGTAACGGCCATGTGCAGCTTGAGAAATCATTGGAATCGTTTCGCCGGGAACAAGATATTTTTGGAGGAATCCCCAGACCGGAATGGCCAATGATGCACAAGATTAAAAAGGCCCTTGATCCCGGTTCTCTGTTTGCACCCGGACGGTTGCCACAATTAAAGAATATGGACGTTTAAAACAGATAAGAAGGTATCCCATGAACATTATGGAGGATTATGACGCAATTTCACAATGTAATAAATGCGGTTTTTGCCAGGTAGCCTGTCCCGTATTTCGTTCAACAGGCCATGAATCCGGAGTTGCCAGGGGACGGCTTGCATTGATGCGCGCCATTATAGAAGATCGTGTTCAATGGTCCAAGGAACTGGAAGATCCTCTGTTTAACTGTCTGGGCTGTGGCGCTTGCACTTCCAATTGTTTTGGTGCAGTTCCCACACCTGATCTCGTCATTAAGGGCAGGGCGGAATATCTGGAAAAAGTAGGAAGAAAACCCCTTCACAAACTGTTGTTTGAACAATTGCTTCCCTATCCTAAGCGATTACACATGGCGGCAAGGGCAGCTGCCTTTGGAAAAAACTCAGGTATGTCAAAGGTTGCCAAGGCCCTGGGCCTCTTGAGGATTCTGGGCAGGAATTTTGCCAAAGCTGAAAATATTGTTGAAAAACTTCCACCTAAGCCCTTTAGGGGGATTGTTAAGCCAGGTGTTTACAAAGGGCAGGGAGAGTCGCTCCGCATTGGTTTTTTTGTAGGCTGCGGCATTGATATTATACAGCAGAAAGCTGGGTTTGCAAGCTTAAAGATACTGAAAAAAATCGGTAAAACCGTGACTGTTCTTGATAACTGTTGCTGTGGTCTGCCGGCCTGGACATATGGTGATATCAATGCAGCTCAAAAACTGGCATTGAAAAACCTTGAAACCTTTTCATCCCAATCCTTAGATGTAATTGTCACAGACTGCTCAAGCTGTGCTGCATTTTTAAAAAAATACCCTAAAGTATTTGAAGGTGATAAAAACAATCATGATTTTGCCAAGAGCCAGGTTCCCTTATTCCAGGATATGGTGGAATTTCTTTTCAAAAACAAATATGCAGCATTTCCAAGCAAATCACCGGTTGTGGTGACTTATCATGATCCCTGTCATGCGGTTCGCGGTCAGGGAATATCCAAAGAAAACAGGGCAATTTTAAAGGCAATTTCCGGAGTGGAATTCAGAGAAATGCCGGAAGCTGACTGGTGCTGCGGTGGTGCCGGTTCCTATGCATTAACGCATTATGATCTTTCCATGAAGGTGCTGGATAGAAAGATAGAAAATGTGAATTCTACTGGAGCGGATTTTTTAGTGACCTCTTGTCCTGCCTGTATGATTCAATTGTCTCATGGTGTCCGGCGGAATGGAATAAAGACAAAGGTCTGTCATATATCTGAGATAGTAACAGGCGCTAATGTTAAAGAGAAATAATTATACTAATATATGATGATAAGTTGTTTGAAGAGAAATCCAAATGGATTATTATAATAGAAAGGGCTTTAAATGTATCTCCAGATCCTGAAAATCTTTATTGATATTGTCACTCCGGTATTTTTTCTGATCTCTCTTGGGTACTATGTCGGTCCCCGTCTGGAACTGGATGCCAGGACATTGTCCAGGACAGCCTACTTTCTTTTGGTGCCATGTTTTTTTATGGAACAGATTTAGAGCCCCCTTTGTTTTTTCTCTGTCTGGAATGGAAATCCGTTCCGGAATTCTTCAGGCCGGGATGCCTGTGGCAGTTCTGGGATCCATTATTGCCATTGAATATAATATTATCCCAAAATTTGTTACCACGGCAGTCTTATTCAGTACTGTGCTCAGTCTTGTGACATTGACTATTTTATTATATCTTATATAGTTAGAGTTTGAGCGGAAACCCGTGTTTGGATGGCTCGTAGAGGAGCGCATGCTCACAAAGCTGGTCATATGCAAAGCGCAAGAAATTTTGAAACCGGAGTGTACTGTAGTACATGAAACCAGTTTTAAAATTTGGCAAAATTTTGCAGCAACGAAGCAGATGAGTGAGTTTTCGTTTAAATAATCGTTATTGGGATTGCCGTGATGATATAATGATAAATGGTATAATGATAAAAATATAGTCTTAAGGGACGGGACACACAGCATGGGAGAAAATAAATTGATCCAAATAATGTCAGAAAATGCTGCTGGTGTTGGAACTATTGTCCATGAAATATCTTGTGTTTCTGAAGCGGTTCAATATGCGGTTGATTTAAATAAGAAAAAAAAATTAAAAACCATGGCTTGTCCCGGCCTGGATCTAAAGGACAGAGATTCCCTTCAGGATTTGTGTCAGTCTTCAGGCCTGAATTTTTTAAAAGAACCCCTTAGAGATCATGCCTCTATTATAGACACTTCACTCACCTGGGTTGATTATGGTATTGCTGAAACAGGTTCCTTGATGCTGGCATCTGACTTAGAAGATATCCGTATTGCCACCATGCTGGCCAAAATTCATATAGCCATGCTGCCTGTTACAAAAATAAGGCTGAACACTGAAGGTATTGAAGCTGAGTTAGATGAGATTTTGAAAAAAAATTCTCCATCCTATACCGCCTTTATTACAGGTCCAAGCAGGACGGCTGATATCGAACGGGTACTGGCCATCGGAGTACACGGTCCTGTTGAGCTTCATCTGCTTTTGATAAAGGAGATGCAGCCATGATCAAAACTGCCCAGGATATGAAATCGTATAAAAAACAGATCCGAAAGGCCCTTGCCGATTCTTTTTTGCGTTCTGCCCTTGATAAGTTTAACACGGCCTACCGCGAAAACCGCCCAACCGTTTACAAGGATATTGATTTTAACACTTTCAGGGATGCCATTGCAGAAAATAAGGACAGCCTGATTCCCTTTCTTGAGATCTTGTTTGAAGAATTCAAGTCCAATGCCCAAAAGGCCGGGGCCATAATCCACAGGGCGCGGGATGCCAGGGAAGCCAATGAAATCATTGCCCGGATTGCTAAAGAGAACAAGGTTAAAAAGATCATTAAATCCAAATCCATGACAGCAGAAGAAACTTTTTTGAACGACCACCTGGAAAAACAAGGGTTTATTGTCACGGAAACCGATCTTGGAGAATGGATCATCCAACTCAAGAAGGAAGGCCCCTCCCACATGGTCATGCCGGCCATTCACCTTTCCAGGTATCAGGTGGGAGAGTTGTTTGAAAAACAAACAGATTTAAAATTTGACAGTGAAAACATCGACAAATTGGTCAAGGTGGCAAGACATGAGCTTCGCCCTAAATTCCTTGAAGCAGACATGGGGATATCAGGCGCTAATTTTGCTATTGCAGATTCCGGCACTCTGGGTCTTGTTACCAATGAGGGAAATATGCGGTTGACCACTACTCTTCCAAGGGTTCATGTGGCACTGGTAGGCTTTGATAAACTGGTGGCAGATCTTGGGTCTGCCCTGCGCATATTAAAACTTCTGCCCAGAAATGCAACGGGCCAGGCCATTACATCCTATGTTACCTGGATCAAGGGGGCAAACCAGTGTTTGAATACTGCCTCCGGAAAAAAACAGATGCATGTTGTTTTTCTGGACAACGGCCGTCTTGCTTTATCAAAGGATTCCGTGTTTTCAACAAGCCTTCGGTGCATCCGATGTGGTGCCTGCGCCAATGTCTGTCCCATTTATTCAAAAGTGGGCGGGCACAAATATGGTCATGTTTATATTGGGGCCATTGGATTAATTTTAACATTATTCTACCATGGTAAGGATAATGACAGGGCCATCGTAAAAAATTGTATCAATTGTCAAGCCTGCAAGGAAGTATGCCCCGTGGCTATAGACCTTCCCCATCTTATAAAAAAGACCTATGCAAGGGTGATCAAAGAAGAGGGCAAAACTCCAGCTAAGAATTTTCTAATGGCAAAGGTGATGAAAAACAGGAAGCTGTTTCACTTTATGTTGCGATCCGCCTATTTGTTACAGCAACCGCTTTCCAAGGGTAAGCCAATGATACGTCATCTGCCCTCTTTCCTGGAAAAAGACCATGGATTCAGGAGTCTGCCTGCCATTGCCAAAACCCCGTTGCGTGATCTCTGGAAAAATCTGAACCCTGAGCTGAAAGATCCCTCCCTTAAGATTGCACTTTTTGCAGGGTGTGCCATGGATTTTATCTATCCCGGCCATGGTAAGGACCTCCTGAATCTGATGCAAAAGGCCAATATCCAGGTGGATTTTCCAAAGGATCAGACCTGCTGCGGCCTGCCAGCAATGATGGCAGCAGAGGAAATAACCGCTAAAGAGATAGCTGTTCAGAACATCAAGGCCTTTGAAGCAAAACAATATGATTATATTCTGACCCTGTGCGCATCCTGTGCATCCCACCTGACCCACAACTATGAAAAGATTTTCAGTGAGGCAAAAGGGCCTGGGATGGATTTTAAATTATTTACAGATAAAATCATTGATTTCTCATCCTTTATGGACAGGGTATATAAATTCCCCCAAACCGATCAGGATTTTAATAAAAAAGTAACCTATCATGCCCCCTGCCATCTGTGCCGGGGACTTCATGTGACAAATGAGCCAAGAGCCTTAATCCAAAAGGCAGGATATACCTATGTACCCTCAAAGGATGAAGATGTCTGCTGCGGATTCGGAGGATCTTATTCTGTAGATTTTCCTGAAATATCATCTGAAATTCTTAAAAAAAAGCTGGATAATGTTGAAGCATCAGGAGCCGACATACTGGTTACAGACTGTCCGGGTTGCGTTATGCAATTGAGCGGCGGACTGGACAAACGCCAAAGCCATATTAAAGTACTTCATCTTGTTGAACTTTTAGCCCAAAAAAAATAGTGCACAAACCAATAGTCGGAAATACCAGGATTGGTATTTCCGACCAATAGGGCGATTCGTGATCATTTGGCGGATTTGGCAATAATGTTTTTGGAAGTCATCGCTATTTTCAAATTTTTACTCGAAGCAATCTCAAAATAAACTCATTTCATAAATTTAAATTGTTTTGCCTCATAATATATTGTACGCTGATTTTATAAATAATTCACTGGTAATAAAAGCTGTTTTGCATTGGTAAACCCTGTAAAACAGTGAATATACTTAACTTGTAAAATCAGGGTGGTATCGTTTTTAACCTGAGTCAAAAGGTCAGATAAGAAATAGGATGATCGAATAAAATGAGTTCAAATAATTTTGAAAATAAAAAATATCGCGATGCTGTTCTTGAAGGGATAAAAATCATGTGCCGGGTATTTTGGGGGCCGGATTTAGAATTCTGTCGTCAGATGAGAGGAAAAGTTTTTTTTCGTCCTTTTGAAATAGCCCTGTCAGAACAAGACGAGAGAGTACCGGTCATCCTTTCTGATATGAACTCAATCATAAATGGATTTGAAACAAGTCAATCTCTTTCTGATTGTTTAAATGAGTGGTATGTTCGGCTTTTTGTCAACAATAAAGAGGGTATTATACCCCTTTACCAGTCATGTTATGAGTTCGAGAATGCCCCGATGATGGGAGCATCGGCTGTAAAAATGGTTAATCGGTTTGAATCCAAAGGACTTTCAGTGGGGAATGCCGTCCATGAACCCCCTGATCACCTTGCAATTGAGCTGGAATATCTATTTTTTCTTTTGCAGGAGAAAAATACCGGGCCAAGTGATGATACGGATACATCCGCTCCAAGTGAAGCGGCATTGTTTGCCTCTGAAACACTGTTGCCCTGGGCGATTGTTTTTAACCAGCGCCTTGAGCTGGTTACAGGCAGGGGCAGGTTCTATTTTCTATATGCTCAGATGCTTGTTCAGCTTCTTGGCTTGATCATCAGTAGGGGGTGAGAAGCAGCCCCATTCCATTTGAAACGGGGCTGCAATGGTTCTGTATCATTTGGGCTTTGTTATTTTATAAGACCCGTTTTTAGCGTATTTAACCTCTGCATCAAGATAGTAAACTTTTTTAAGATCAGACCTCAAATCCTGGAGCATATAAAAGGCTTCTCCGCTTTTTGCACCGGTATTGCATACAAAAACAATTGGTTTTTCATCGGAAAGGGTTTTTATATTTTTCTCAAGGTCATCTGTTGGAATGTTCACAGCAGTTTTAAAATGCCCTGCAATATATTCATCCTTGTCCCTGACATCAATGAGCTGAATACTGTCCGGGTTCTGGCCTAAGATTTTTTTGAAAAGTTTAATATCAATGGTCTCATTTTCACCGCTTGCGGTTACCGCAGCCGGGGCTGACTGGGAAGAGGTACCAGCCAATTTTTTCCATGCCGGATATCCTGCAGCAAAGACCATTACATTGTTATAGCCGTTCTTTACCGCCTTCCTGGCGGATATATGACTCAGCTTTCATGTGTGCCCGCCGCAATAGAAGATAAGCGGGATATTTTTATCAACGGGAAGGATTCCTTTGAGCTTGTCATAGTTTTTGTCCGGGATACTTAAGGCTCCGGGTAGGTGGCCTTGAACATACTTGGGGCGTGTGGGCCGGGAATCTACAATAACGGCGGGTTGCATTTTATCAACTAAATTTTTAACATAAGATGCTTCAACTGCCCAGTAATTGCCGGCTTTTTTCCATGCCGGGAAACCATTTGTGAAAACTTTTACATTTTTATAACCCATTTTTTCCGCCTTCCAGGCGGATTTATGACTCAGCTTTCAAGTGGGGCCCTGACAATAGAAGATCAAAAGTGTGTTTTTCTCTTTTGGCAGTTTATCAGTCATTTTAGCAAACTTGCTGCCTGGGATATTAATCGCCGTAGGAATGTATCCCTTGTTAAACTTACCTTTTGTGGGTCTTGAATCAACTATCAAAACATCTGCCGGTTTTGGCATTTTCACATACTGCTGGACAAATTTTACATCCACAATATCATGAAACATCCAGCTGGGGTCTGCTTGGGCTTTTGCCGCTGATTTTGGTGCAGTCTGGCATCCCAGACCCAACACCAGCATCAGTGCCAGCGCGACAGACAGCCACAACAACTTACTTACTTTTTGCATTTTTACCGTCCTTTTTTAATTGTGTAAATGAATACTAACCACCTTAAACCAATTGTTGGGAAGATTTAAAATCTGTCCTTGTTTAAATTAAGTTGATTCTGACTTCCAAAATTTCCGTGGCATGTTGATATTACCTGGAAGCATAGGTGTTACCGCCCAGTCTAAAAGCTGGGTGCCCTCAAAATAGTAAATATTGGGTGACGTATTTATATGAGGTGCCGTGATCCGTACCAGTTTTTCCTTTTTGAGCATCTGTGCAACTGTACTTTGTGGGTCATTCAGATCCCCGAACACCCGTGTTTTGGTCGGGCAGGTCACCACGCAGGCCGGTTCTTTCCCTCGTTTTAAGCGATCTTCGCAAAAATCACATTTATCTGCTATGCGTTTGACAGGATTCCTGTACCGTGCATGGTACGGGCAGGCCGTTACACAATTACCACACCCGATGCATTTATCAGGATCAACCACCACCAGGCCGTTCTCTTTTTTATAAGTGGCTTGAACCGGGCAGGCGGCGACACATGAGGGGTCATCACACTGCATGCACTGGCTGGGTTGAAATTCAGTACGAAGTGAGCCGTTTTCACCGCCAAGGACATTGATCCAATTTCGCCAAAACCCCTCCGGGACATTATTTTCAACCTTACATGCAACCATACAGGCCTTGCAGTCTATGCATTTGGCAGCATCAACGATGATGATGTATTTTTTGGGTTGTGTCATACTATTATCCCTCACTATCGGTATAAATTTTATCAAAAATAATCATGTTTTACTCACAGTCACAAAGGTTTCGTGCATGGCCATATTACCGGAAATTTTATCTGCTTTATCTTCCAGTATCTGGGCAATGCACGCGCCCTTGCCGAAAATATTTGTCAATCCTTTTGACAGCACACCAAAACCTGTATCCATGTAAACGGTGTCTGGCCGCGTTTCTTTTGTAACTCTTGCTTTAATTGTTACTTTGCCGACATGGCTTTTAACTGTAATCGTTTCTCCGTTTTTAATATCCATTGCTGCTGCAGACTTGGGATGTATCCAGAGACTGTTTTCTTTTTCCAGTTCCCATAAAAGACTATTATTGGTACTGGCGCTCTGTGTGATATACGCATTGCGCCCCACAACGATACGGAAATGATTCTCAGGGATTGTTTTTGGCTGCTTATATACGGGCATGGGGTCAATCCCTTTGTCTTTATACCGGGTGTTATAAAATTCAATCTTTTTTGAACGCGTTTTAAAAGGTTTTCCTTTGTGAATACCAAAACTCGGGCCTGTTACATTATAGACGCCGTCTTCCTTGAGTGCTTTTGCCACTTCTGGAATTTTCTTTAACTGAGCTTTCCTGAAGTCGTCCACGGTAAAGTCAAAAAACTCTCCCAGTTCAAGGCGTTTGGCCAGCTCTTTCACTATCCAGAATACTGGTTTTGATTCAAACATGGCCGGAACAACAGGATCACGAGTAATCACGCCACTGCAGGTAGAGGATGCAAGAAAGGCAGACAAGGGATCCTGTCTTTCCAGGTAACTTGGGGCAGGCAGAACAAGATCCGCCATCCAGGCCGTATCACTCATGGCAATATCCACCGTCATCATAAAATCCAGCGTATTGATCATCTCAATGGTCTTGTCCCGGTTTGCCCCTGTCTGCATGGGGTTGGTCTTATAGGTCATCCAGCCTTTGATCGGGTAGGGTTTGCCCTCAATTACCGCATCACGCGTATGCTTGAAAGATCCTTCCTCATCAAACATCATCTGGGCCCTTCCTGCATCAACTCGATCATCCGGGTTGTCTTCATAAAAAGGCGCCTCAATATGCATTGATCCGGGCTTGACTTTTTTGGGAACCAGCAGGCCCCCTTTCTGATCCCAGTTGCCTAACAGAGCATTCACAATTGCATAAGATCTTCGGATCTGTGTGGAGTCTTCATAATCCGAACTCCTTCGACCGGGATAAATCATGGCGGAAGGTGCAGCAGCAGCAAGTTCCCTTGCGATTCTCGTAATATCTTTTGCCGGTATGTCTGTCTCTTTTTGTGCCCATTGGGGCGTATATTGCCTGACATGCTCCCTTAACTCTTCAAACCCAAAAGTTTTTTCTTTTATAAAAGTTTTGTCATACAATTCTTCTGAGATAATGACATGGGCCACGGCCAGAAAAAATGCCATGTCTGTACCCGGTTTAATGGGATACCATTCATCAGCAAGGGCTGCCGTTTTTGTAAATCGGGGATCAAGAACAACCAGTTTGCTTTTATTTGTTCTGGCTGTCATTAAATCCATGCTGTCCGGTGTTACAAGAGCCTCGAATCTGTTTGCCCCGGGCATGATCACGTACTTGCAGTTCAATACATCCGGCGTCGGCATAACCCCATATGTATCCAGAAAGGCACGGTTCCGGCTTAAAAGGCAATTGGATTCATGGGAAATAACATTATAAGACCCATAGGCCTCTGCAAACTGGTGTACAAAAGTAGACTGCATGTCTGTACCAGCCATAAACAGAAATCCGCAACGGGTGTATTCTTTCCCGATTTTATCAAGTTGTTCTGCGGCATGGTCCAACGCCTCATCCCAGCTTAACCGCTGCCATTTGCCATCCCCTCTTGCTCCTTTTCGTAACAGGGGGTATTTGAGCCTGTCCGGATCATAGAGCTGCTTTACACCGGCATTTCCACGGGCGCATAGCATTCCCCTGGATTTTAGAGATTTTGGATTGGGATCAAGTTTTTTTACAACATTATTCTCAACGCGCGCAATCAGGCCGCACTTGTTAAAACACATGTCACAGGCTGAAAACATCTCTCTGATTTCTTCTGTGTCTTGAGGCCCTGCATCCCTGGTCAGTGCGTATAAAACCTTGCAGGGAGAACTTGCCATGGCAGTCGCAGTGGCAAGTCCTCCAGTAAGCTGCAAAAATTTTCTACGGGACATCATTTGAGATTTTGTTTCTGGCATTGTTCTCTCCCGATGGATAAGGTTCCCTTTTTTATTTACACTTTGCTGGAGACGGTGAATCAAACGCATGCCCATGCAGATATGAATAAATATCTACAGTGTCTTTTTCAGACAGATTTGCCCATTCATCCTTGCATTTTAAATCACCGGCATTGTCAAAGGTTTTCTGCCATTCTGCCTGGGTTTTGCTGACAGGACTCAGTTCCGTTGCAGATCCGCCTTCCATGTGGCAGGACCGGCAGGTTTTACGAAAAAGATACTTGCCTTTACGGGCATTTCCTTTTCCCTCAGCCATTGCAAACGTGATTGACACTACCAGAAACACCATGATTATTGCCGCTATACTTAATTTTTTAACCACTGCTACCTCCTTGAAAATTAATTCAATCCTTTATTATAGTTATTATTTTAAGGGGATCTTTTTACCATTTTTGATATCAAGACCCAGTTTGTCAAATCTGCCGCCGGTCTCGATGGGGTCGCCATCATACCCTAAGGCTTTGTAATCAATATAGTTTGTTTTACCAATGAGTGCTTTTACATCCCGTCCCTGTTCAGCCAGGACTTTGAAATCGACCCCCTTGTGAACCAGGGCTTCAAAATCCACATCCGGTCTTTCCTGGTGACAGGCACCGCAATAGGGTGCCTTGGTTAGTGATGCATGACACTCTGCACAGGACAATGCCTGCTCTTTGGGAACCACTTCATGGGTAAGACCCCAGTACATGGAAGTCTCAACAAATTCATATTTTCCGCTGTATTCCATTCCGGAAGCTTTCATACCATCTGCAGCAGCTTTGTCCCAGTCATTGTGATCCCAGAATCCCTTCCACAATTTGGGTGTAATCAGCCGTTTATGAACAGCATCACTGATCTGTTTTCCACGATGGACTTTGAATGGATATATCCTTGATGAAGGATCTTTCAAATTACCCACGGGTTTTGTTAATTCCGTTACCCCGTTTTCATTAATCCTATCACCTATAATATATCTTTCTACAGTTCCGTTATACCATGCATACTCTGGCTTAACGGCTTCTTTCCACTTGAAACTGCCTTTTTTCTTGGCAAAGCCGGGCTTTCCATATTTGTCCTTGGACGGCTTAATGTCTTTGCCTGCATCAGACCAGTCCCAGTAAACCTTGGTTGGATTTTTCTTTGAATAAATTGGTATGTGGCAGGTCTGGCATGATATATGTTCTGTATGCTTGTTCAGGTGGTGGTCTATCAGCTCACTTCCAATATGCGGTTTATCCGTATGGCAGTATTCACAGGAAAGATCTCCTTCAGCTACAGGGACGGATACACTTCGGCCTGAAATCATATGGTTACGGGTCTTGTGACAGTCCTGACATCTGAAATCCAGTCCACCGCCGGAAACACCCATATGAACATCATGATTTTTATCAGGTTTGCTCAAAAATGAGCTCATATCCCCATGTTTTACAGCATCCCCACCACCACCTACAAAATGACAGTTCATGCCACAGGTATCACGGCTGGGGCGTCCGACGTTCTGGGCAATTGAAATTAAATCCAGATTTTTTGCCGGCATACCAGCGTCTGCCGGTGTTTTTTTATACTTACCTGTTGTATCATGACAGACAAGACAGTCTATCTTTGTCATGTCCGTAAAATCAAAATTATCATCTTCCCAGCCGTAGCCGATGTGGCATGAGGTACACCTTGCCCAGTTTCCACTAAGGCTGATACAAAAGTTGTTAATCGTATTTGTTTTTTTACCCAGGTCGGTTCTTTTTTCATGCCCCACAGTATAGGGTGAAGGCCCGTGCCAGTTCCAGTGGGAGGTCTTCAGTATGGCTTCTCCCTCTTCTTTATGACAGGAAAGACAGTTTTTTGTTACATCAACAGGGCTGACACTACCTGTAAGTTTCACCAGTTCATTATGATTGGGAACTTTTTTGGCATGGCAGGCAAGACAATCTGTTGGTGCCCTTGTATCAAGGGTTCTTGCAATGGGGCCCCGGACCATGGCAGAGTATTGAATCGCTCCGCGCACATGTGGAACCTGTTCTGCTTCACGGTGACAGTCCATGCAGAGCTGATGATACGCCCCTTTTAACCCGGGTGTATGCAGGTTCTTGGGATCAAAAGGCAGATCATGGCAAACTGAACATGATACAGGCAGTTGTTCTTCCTCTATAAGTTGTAACATGGAAACCGGTTCACCATATTTATCACCCTCTTCTCTGGGCGTCCTGTGATGGCAGATACTGCAGTCTTTCAGCACATTGGCATGCTTGCTGTGCATGAAACGGACCGGTTCGTAAAGATCGCTGTATTTATTAACCACCTTGGAATTCATCATCATCATTTTAGGCGCATCGGAAATGGATGGGGTGATATTTTCTTCTAATGGTAATAGATTCTTTAATTTTTGTGAGCTGTCAGCGGCATGGGCTGACAGCCGGGGGGTGCTAACCAGTAAAATTGCTAAAAAAATCACACCAACTATGGAAGCTTTTTTGGGATCTATGTTTTTGCGGGTCATTTCGTGGGGGTGTGCACCAAGGACTGGGAAAATGGTAACACATACCCTGTATACGAACATAAGTGTTGCGACCAGCCCTGCTGTTATGAATATTTCTCCAACAGAAGGAAAATAGGAAACCAGCTTATAAGGCGGTGTATAGGCAACAACAAATACATTTATCCTGTTTAGCAATATTCCCAGAACAAAAACAAAGGAAGCAAAAAATAAAAACCCCGGAGACCTTCTGACCCGTCTGAATAAAAGAAGAACAAAGGGCATGAATACACAGACGATTATTTCTACTAAAAATGAATTTGACTGATACGTGCCATCCAGAAGATAGACATAACTGCCCCGCACGATCATGTCACCTATCTTGACAATAAGATAAAGCCCCATTAAAACAGGCATGTATTTGGCCAGAGGGGTGAGTACGCCCATTTCCGGCTCCCTTCCAAAGGATTTTGATACCAGAATGGATTCAAAAACAACCATTGGATACCCGGCGGCAAAAGCCGAGAGAAGAAATAAAAGCGGTAGAATCGGTGTATACCATAAAGGATGGATCTTGGACGGTGCAATGAGCATTAAAGATCCTAAACTTGACTGGTGCAGACAGGAAAGAACAATTCCGGCTATTATAAGCAGAAACATGACCTTTCCTGCTATTTTATCAGCCACCCCCAGAACGGTTTCAAGAATACCATTGAACTTTGATAAAATTCCGGGCAGGTTGATCTTTCCCAGGAATCGTTCTGCTACAATGGGAATAAATTCAAAATAAAGAACATGGAGATAAATCATTACACAGATAGCCACTTCAAACAGCACGGAATTACCATTCCAATTATAAATCGGGCTGGTAATATTCCAGTATCGTCCAATATCCACTAAAAGTCCCAATACCACAAAGGTATATCCCAGCATGGCGGTCAGCAGAGCAGGGCGGATGACCGCATGGTATTGATCACGGTTAAATACATAGGCAATGGCACCGGTGGTGAAACCTCCGGCTGCCAGAGCTACACCTGTGGCCACATCAATACCGATCCATATTCCCCAGGGATATTGATTGTTCAGATTGCTTACCGCACCGATACCAAAAAGAAACCGGGTGGCAACAAAGATGCCACCG
>Ga0307989_1000340_pt1 | contig 31793 bp, 25 predicted proteins | sample EllFjometagen185_FD_203164 | JGI IMG/M metagenome (GOLD analysis project Ga0307989, IMG submission 203164) | Marine microbial communities from Ellis Fjord, Antarctic Ocean - #185 | ecosystem: Environmental > Aquatic > Marine > Unclassified | place: Southern Ocean | collected 2014-10-08 | reverse complement strand
GGGTATCATGAGCCGTAAGAAACAGATCGTTCCCGATCTTGAAAAAACATTCGGTTAGATAGTAAATCTGATTAGACTATAAAAAACAAAAGGGTTTGGGGTAGTCCCCAAACCCTTTTGTTTTTAAATTCAAAATTCATATTTCACAATTTTACATACCCTCTATCCTATTTAAGACTATCCTCTTGAAGGGTTTTTAAACACTGTATTTAATTTTTCAGACAATTTTACAATATCAAAAGGTTTCGAGATAAATCCATTGCAACCTTTTTTCATCATTTTCTCTATTTCTGTTTCCCGGCTATAGCCCGAGGACACCAATACTCTCATTTCCGGATCCAGAGCCCTTATTTTTTCAAAGGTTTCTTCTCCATTCATCAAGGGCATTACCATGTCAAGAATAACAAGGTCTATTTTTTGATTTTTGGTTTTTAAAAACTCTATTGCTTCAACTCCATTTGAGACGGCTTTAACTTGATATCCAAGATGTTCCAACATTTCCGAACAAACTTCGATCACCCCTTTTTCATCATCAACCAATAAAACCATGCCTTTTCCATTAAAAATCATCTCTTTTTCCACAGGCACTTTACCAGGGGTTACCTTTGTTCGACTGGCCGGCAGAAAAAACATAAAAGCGCTGCCTTTTCCAGGTTTACTTTTAACTTTGAATATTCCCTTATGGCTCTTTATAATCCCATAGGCAGTGGCAAGACCAAGGCCCGTCCCCTTGCCTCTTTCTTTTGTAGTAAAAAATGGATCAAAAATACGAGTTATGATCTCCTCGTCCATTCCAACGCCATTGTCTGCGACAGTTACTTTTACGTATGCACCGCTCCTTTCTATACCGGATTCATCCACAACAACATTTTCGGATTTTATGAGCATTTTACCACCACCAGGCATTGCCTGGCACGCATTGACAAAAAGGTTCATCAGCACCTGTTTAATCAAGCCTTCATCAACTATAGTTCCCCACAACTGCTTATCCAGGTTTTGGTCAATCGATATATCTTTTTTCGTTCTGCCAAACAATTTGGCAGTTATTTTTAAAAGATAATTCAGATTAATAAGACTGGTTTCCTTGGATGTTTTCTGTGCAAATCCCAATAATTGTTTGGCCATCTCAGCACCACTGAAAACATAAGCATCAATATTAGCAAGCCTTTTATATTCATTGCTGCCCTGTTCAAACTCGCTTTTTACAAGGGATGCATATCCTTGTATACCCATGAGGATATTATTAAAATCGTGGGCGATTCCTCCGGCAAGTGTTCCGATGGCATCCATTTTTTGGGCTTGCCTAAGCTGGTCTTCCAGGGTTACTCTTTCTGTTACATCCCTTGCCACAGCATATACGCCAATGAATTCATCTCTTGTGTCACTTGCCGGCATATTCATGGGAGTTGCTTTTAGTTCCATAAAAGCAAATGATTCATATGGATCATATTGAGAGGTTTTTATCCCGGCCTTTTTAAACCTTAAAAGTATATCCCGGCCATCAGTGGATAGTTGTTCATTCTCTTTTAATCCAGTCAGGATGGAAGCTTTTGAAAGGTCTTCCTTATGAATAATATATTCAAACCCCGTTCCGATCAAATCTTTTTTAGCAAATCCCAAAACCTTTTCAAACTGATGATTAACAAAGGTAAAGCATCCCTTTTGGTCAAGTGTAAAGATTAGATCCGGAGAATTGTTCACCATGTATTCATATTGTCTCTCAGATGCTTCAAGCCTTGCAGAAACAGCTTTTTTATCTGCAATCAATTTTTTCTGGGAAAGGGCATTTTTTACTGTTTTTACCAGATCTGCATATTCAAAGGGTTTTTTAAGATAATCCCAGGCACCTATTTTAAGGGCCTTTATTGCAGATTCAACAGATGCATAGCCTGTGATAATAATAATCAAGGCCTCTTTATCTATTGCAAAAATATGTTCCATGACTTCATACCCATTCATTCCGGGCATGCTCACATCAAGCAGCACAAGGTCAAATCTTTGTTTCTCAAAGATCCTTAACGCCTCATCGCCGTCATAGGCACCTGCCGTTTGAAAACCTTCTCTTTTCAAACAAAGAGTAATATTTTCAACAATCCTTTTTTCATCATCAACAACAAGTATATGTTCCAGACTCATTTAATATCCATATTATAAGTTTATAAAATGTGGGATCAGGTTTATAAACGCAACTATGCAGTCCTGACCCCACTCAAATAATTAAGGGAAATCTTATCCGATGATCTTGGATTTCTCATAACATACCAGACCGCATCTTAAACATCTGTCGGATTCAGCCCGGGCCTGTTCTTCTGTAAAGCCCGTTGAGAAATTATCTATAGAGCTTTTTTTAGACTGACCCAATTCCATGATATTTCTGGGGAAGCTTTCAACATCATTTAAAGATGAAACATCCTGAAGTTCTGTTTGTTCTGTAATAAATTTGGAAGGCTCCTGAAACTGGATTCCATACATCAGGTTATGAATTGCCGCAGCAGCTTTTCTGCCGCCATTGATAGCTGACACAACAGAAGGATACTCGCTTATGGCATCCTGTGCTGAAAGCAAGCCAAGTTCCCTGTTTGAATCAGGTTTTTTCTGCATTTCAAGACCTTCCCAGGCCAATGGAGCGTTATTTTCAATCAGCTCTTCTTTACCTTCCAGTTCTTCTTTACCTTCCGGTTCTTCTTTCCCGACAGGAATAAACACAAGCTCAGGAAATCTGCCCGACCCTATGATCAAGGTTTCTGCATCCATGACCTGCTTGATTCCAGTATCAAGATCTGCATATTCAATTGAATTTAACTTGCCGGCCTTGCCCATTACCTTTGTGATTCCACAATGATAAATAAGAGTGGCTCCAGCCTTTGATAATTCATCAAGCGCCTGGGGATCAAAGCAAGCCTCACCTGTTTGTTTTCTTAAAATGATAGTTATTTTCTTTGAGCCATTTTCTTTTAAAATATTCACAGCTTCCGGTACTCTTATACCACCACCTGCAATCACTACATTTTCCCCGGACACAATTTTTATATTCTTATCTGATTTACTTCTTAGAAGATCAATTAAAAGATATGCCCCGGGAAAAACTGTTGCCGCCTGATCGATATCTCCCCTTGCGACCCTGGAATCCCAGCCACCCGTTGCCGTAAATACGGCTTGAAATCCCTGTTTTAAAAGCCCGTCTATAGTAAAATCCACACCAGCCTTGGTCTGGGTCTTAAAACTCACGCCCATTTGCCTAACACCTTCAATATCCCAGTCAACCACATCCATGGATAATCTTTCCCTGGCAATGGCTTTACGAAGGATACCGCCCAAAGAATCCGTGGCTTCAAAAACAGTCGGCTCATGGCCGAGTCTTGCCGTAAAAAATGCCGTTGATAATCCTTCTACACCGCCTCCGACAACTGCAATTTTTTTACCGGTTGCCGGTGCTTTATAGGGCAATATTCTCTTGTCCTGATTCATTTCATAATCACAGACAAACCGCTTTAAATCGTTTATGCCAACGGATTCATCCTGTAAAAGTCTTCGGCAGTTAAATTCACAAGGGGCTGGACAAATTCTTGAAATAATAGTGGGAAAAGGATTTCTTTCCTTTATTACCTGAAGGGATCCTTCATAATCTCCTTCCTTAATCAGCCTAATATACTCCTTTATGTCAATACCCGTTGGACAGGCTCTCTGGCATGGTGTAATACACTCTTCCTGGGTATACTCCCGCATAATTCTCCGGGTCATAGATGTGAGCCGGATAATATTTTTAGGGCATGCCTTTTCGCAAGCGCCGCATCCTGTACATTTTTCCTGGTCAACTTTTGGCAAACCATCACTGCCAATGGACAAGGCATCAAACATACACGCTTTTACGCAGGTCCCAAGTCCCAGGCATCCGATTCTGCAGACCTTCATACCCCCGAACATCAAGGCTGCCGCCCGGCAATCGGTGATACCATTATATCTATACTCCATGTCTGCATCATCATTGCCATAATAACATCCAGGCCCAGCAAACTCAGGTTCCTTATCAGAAACAGATACACCCATTATCTGGGCAATCGCCATGGCAACATCATCTCCGGCAGCTACACAGGAATTCACGTCCTGTACTCCGTTTACAATAGCTTCTGCATTGGCGTTACATCCGGGATATCCGCACCCGCCGCAATTGGCTCCGGGCAAAGCATCATCAATGGCAACAATTTTAGGGTCTTCATAAACATAAAACGCTTTTGACGCCATCACCAGAACGGTACCAATTGCGACCCCAAGTCCACCCATCATCAAAATAGATTGAAACATGTATATATCCTTACGTTTTGCATTCTTATTGGCTATTTTTAATATTAAATAAATCCACTACTGTATAACCACTTGGAAAATAAAAAGTCAATAATATCAACAAAATTTATTTCATTTGCCACATTGACAATAATCCTTCGAAAGTGTACAAAATTATTCGTTGTCAGGGCAAATGAGTGAAATACTTATAAAATCATATCCGGGAAAATATTAATGGAACCTAATATTATATCAATAAACAAACAAGAGCTGGCGTTTGAACCAGGTGAAACAATTCTTGAAGTTGCACTCCGAAATAAAATCGACATCCCCACCCTGTGTCATTTAAAAAACACGATTCCGACCACCTCATGCAAAATATGTTTGGTTGAGATAAAAGGAGAAACAGACCTTGTTGAATCTTGTGCAACAAAAGCCGGACAAGACATGTCCATTCTTACTGAATCTCCAAAAGTTATCAATGCGCGCCGAGAAAATATCAGCAAACTTCTGGCCTCGGGCAATCATAATTGCGCCATAAGAGATTTTGACACAAATGACTGGACTTCCTTTCAGATGGATGTTCTTAAAAGCGATGGCAAAGATGATCTTTGTCCGGTTTGGGGCGATTGTGAACTCCAGGATCTTGCCTACAGATATCAGGTTAAAACCCTTGGTATGCCGTTAAATGGATGCAAATATGAATCTGAACGTGCCAATCCTTTTATTATAAGGGATTTTTCCCGATGTATCCTTTGCGGTAGATGTGTAAAGGCCTGCAGGGAAATACAGGTGAACAATGCCATTGAATTTGGATATAGTGGTGAAGATCTTAAAATTGTAGCAAAAAATGATGCAACTTTAAAAGATTCTGACTGTGTCTTTTGTGGTGAATGCATCCAGGCCTGCCCTGTCGGTGCTCTGATAACGGACAAAGGTTTCAGGGATGACAGGTTTACAGATACTAAAAAGGTTAGATCCACCTGTGCATTCTGCGGGGTGGGATGCCAGATTGATCTCTTTGTCCAGGATAATAAAATTGTTAAAATCGATGGTGCTGATATTGATCTTCCGCCAAACAACGCAAGCCTTTGTGTCAAAGGTAGATTTGGATACGAATTTGTTGCCTCTAAAGAACGCCTGACCAAACCATTAATTAAAAAGGATGGAAAACAGGTTGAAGCATCATGGGATGAGGCTTTAGATTTAGTAGCCAAGAAATTGTCTTCAATTAAAGAAGAATTTGGCCCTGACAGCCAGGGGCTTTTAACTTCTGCAAGGGTCACCAATGAAGACAATTATATTGCCCATAAATTTACCCGCGCAGTTTTAAAAACCAACAATATCGATCATTGTGCCCGACTGTGACATAGCTCCACAGTAGCCGGTCTGGCTGCAGCATTTGGAAGCGGTGCAATGACCAATACCATTGCCGACATTGAAACATCCGACATGATTTTAGTGACAGGTTCCAATACAACGGAGAATCATCCGGTTCTTTCAAGTTTTATTAAACGTGCTGTCTTAAAAGGCAAAAAACTTTATGTCATTGATCCTCGAAAGGTTGTGCTTGCCGAGCATGCCGATAAATGGCTGAGACCGACTCCCGGAACCGATATTGCCTGGATCAACGGACTTATACACATTATCATTAAAGAAGATCTTCATAACAAAGCCTTTATTGAAAGCAGAACAGAAAACTTTGAAGCCCTCAAAGAAATAGTTGAAAAATATACCCCTGAATATGTGGAAGATATTACTGGAATCAAGGCAGATGATCTGATTGACGTTGCAAGACAGTTTGCCAAAGCCCCGGCAGCTGCTATTTTATATTGTATGGGAATTACCCAGCATACCTGTGGCACAGACAATGTAAAATCCCTTGCAAACCTTTCCCTGCTATGCGGCCATTTAGGGAAACCAGGTGGGGGGGTTAACCCCTTGCGCGGTCAGAACAATGTTCAGGGAGCCTGCGATATGGGTGGCCTGCCAAATGTATTTACAGCATATCAGCCTGTAAGCAATGATGAGGCCAGAAATAACCTTGAAAAAGTCTGGAATGTCACGGGCATGTCAGCCACCCCGGGGATACCTGTTACCGAGATGATTCAAAAAGCCTATGACAAAGAGATGAAGTCTCTGTATATTATTGGCGAGAATCCACTGGTCTCTGACCCGGATCTTAACCATGCAAGAAAAGCAATTGCAAACCTGGATTTTTTGGTTGTCCAGGATATTTTCCAAACAGAAACCACAAAAATGGCTGACGTGGTGCTGCCGGCATTCTGCTTTGCTGAAAAGGATGGAACATTCAGTAACACAGAACGGCGGGTTCAACGCGTCAGAAAAGCGGTAGAAGCTCCTGGAGAAGCGAAACAGGACTGGGAAATCCTTTGTGAGATAGCCCAAAGAATGGGATATGACATGTCCTATGAAAACAGTCAGGATATTTTCAAAGAAATCGCAGTTGTTACCCCTTCCTACAAAGGGATCACCTGGGACAGAATCGATAAAATAGGTATCCACTGGCCCTGCCCCAATGAAAGCCATGAGGGAACTCCCATTCTGCATACAACTCAATTTACCAGAGGCAAAGGAATGTTCCATGCCATAGACCATTCACCGCCGGCTGAATTACCTGATAAAGAATATCCCTATATCCTCACAACAGGAAGAGTATTATATCACTATCATACCGGGACCATGACAATGAAGACAAAAGGTCTTAACATACTCTCTCCTGAATGTTTTGTGGAAATATCTTCAGCAGATGCACAGAAACTTGGTCTTGGTACCGGCTCCATGGTGGATGTCGCTTCACGCAGGGGGAAAATCAGTGCAAAACTCAAAGTATCCTCAAAAGCAGTGGATGGAACTGTTTTTATACCATTCCATTTTGCCAAAGCTGCTGCCAATGAACTGACAAATGCCAAATTGGATCCAACAGCTAAAATACCTGAATTTAAAGTCTGTGCCATAAAGATTGAGCCTGCCACAGCTTAAATAGTGTCTGAACGAAAACCTGCCGTGGAATGCAAGGGTGTTATCCCTTGCATTCCCTTCTTGAGTTGCCTGGAATAGAAACTTCCAATAGCACAATTGTGCTGATGCAAGCGTATCATTGTTTTATCCCGGTAATAATATTTAAAGTGCTGGCCTTTGGTATCTTTACAATCACAAAAGCTTGAATCTGATCCTTAAGACACCGTCTTCAAACCCTGTTGTGGTTATTTCAAATAGCCCGATCTCCCGGGTTGAGCTTACATGGGACCCTTGGCACGGGCAGGCATCATAATCACCGATACTAACTATTCTAAGTTGGTCCAGAATTTCTTGATTCGGCACCCGGTCAAGGTTAAATTGCTTTTTAGCGTCCTTCTTGGATACCATTTCAATAATAACTGGAAGATCTTTTTCTATCTCAAGGTTGACGCTATGTTTTAGGTCATTGATTTCAAGCTGTGTCAAAGGGCGATCAAAATGATAATCACATTTTGACTTTTTTTTATTTATATGCGCACTAAAACATCTGTTACATCCAAATTTACGAACCATCGCCTGGTTCAACATGTGTTCGGCAGTGTGCATTTTGGGGTAATGCATTTTTGACATATTTCACCTTTTTTTCATGAAAGCAATTCAAGCTGCGATAATGTATTTAAAAAATCTTCAGGCAGGTCTGCCTCAAATAACATTTTTTTACCGGAATAGGGATGTCTGAAGGCAAGTTGCCGGGAATGAAGCATTTGTCTTTGAGCTAACCTCTTTTTTTTGCGATATCTTCTGGGCTGATAAACTAAATCTCCAATCAGGGGATAATCAATGGCATAAAAATGAACTCTTATTTGATGGGTTCTCCCGGTTTTTAAAACCGCCTCAACAAGACAGGCCGTCTTAAATCGTTTTTTAATTTTCCAACAGGTTCTGGCAGTTTTCCCATCTTTATGGTTTATAGCCATTATTTTTCTTTTCACTGGATGCCGGCCTATGGGAAGGTTTATTTCCCCCTGGTCCCCTGGTATATTGCCTTTAATCAGGGCAAGATAAATTTTTTCCACCCTTCGATATTTGAATTCTTTTTGTAAAAAATCTAAAGCGGTCTTTGTTTTCGCAACCACCATTAATCCACTGGTATCTTTATCCAGTCTGTGAACTATACCGGATCGAGAAGGATCTTGCCCCACACCTTTTATCTTTGGTTCATGAAATAACAATGCATTCACAAGGGTTCCGGACAAATTCCCGGCAGCTGGATGGACAACCATCCCAGCCGTTTTATTGATCACAATAATATGGTCATCTTCAAAAATAATATCCAGATGGATATTTTCAGGTTTTACTGGAATATCACAATCTAAATCAGGAATAATTCCTGTTATAACGTCATTTAGCTTTAGCTTACACCCGGGTTTCTTTTTTCCATTATTAACAAGGATAGCACTGGAGTTTATGAGCTTTACGGCAAGACTACGTGAACAGGATTTGTCAAAAGTTGAAATTACCGTATCAAGGCGGGTAGCTTTTAGATTTTCAGTTATCGTAATATTTATTTTCATGATAAAAAAAAACCGACGAACTATTTATTGTCCGCCGGTTTTCAAATTTGTTTAATTCTAAAGAAAAATTAGTTGAAAAGATCCTCAATTTCCTGCATCATGGATTTTTCATCAATATCCTTGGCAGTGGACAGTTCTTGAACCAATAAATTCTGAGCAGTATCAAGAAGCTTACGCTCACCAAAAGAAAGATCTTTTTCAAGTTTTAACTGAAAAAGATCCCTGAAAACCTCAGCAACATCATAGATGGATCCGGTTTTAATTTTATCCATATATTCCCGGTATCTTCTATTCCATGTCTGGTTATCAGCGCCCTGTGCTTTTTCTAACATAACTTTATAGACTTCAGGAACCTCTGTTTCAGGAATAACTTCCCTTAAGCCTACTGATTCAACATTTGAAGTAGGAATCATAATCACCATGCCGTTTTCCACGATCTTCATCATGTAAAAATTCATGGTATCCCCATTGATCTCCTTGCTCTCAATTGATTCAATGCAGCCAACACCGTGCGCAGGATAGACTGCCAGATCGCCTTTGAAAAATTCTTTTTTAGTAGACACCACTTCATTTTCCTTGGTTTTTGTGAATTTTTCAGCCATTAGATCTCCCGTTTTTATTATGAAAACAATTAACCCATCATCGAACAGAAGACCATATTTTAACAATATTGTCAATGAAATAAATTTATAGGCAAATCATGAAAGCTTAAGGATCGAGAATATCTTGTGCAAAATATTGGTAAATTTCAACCCGTATTTTCGCCAAGACAAATGAGTTTTTACTTTTCTGAAGTCTTTTTGGTATTAAAAAAATTCATGGCAGCAGTTGCACCATGTTCAAGAATATAGAGGCAGGCGTCTGAGGCCTTGTCGATACAATGGTCCAGTATTTTTATTTCATCAGGGGTAAAGCTGCCAAGTACATGCCCGGTCACATCCTTTCCTGCTCCCGGATGACCGACACCCACGCGAATACGTGTACAATCTTTCTTGCCAAATGCTTCAACAATGGATCGCACTCCGTTGTGCCCTCCATGCCCACGGCTTTTAACAATTTTAATTTTACCGAAATCTAAATCCATATCATCATGGACAATAATGATATCTTCCATACCAACCTTATAATATGAGGCAAATTTATGGATGGGAAACCCACTTCTGTTCATATAGGTTAAAGGCTTTACAAGAAAGACGTCCTGATCTTTAATCCTGGTTTTTACATATTCAGAATCAAAACGGGTTTTATCGATGGCAAGGCGGGATTTTGAAGCAAGGGCATCAATAGCTAAAAAACCAATATTATGACGGGTCTGGGCATAATTTTTACCTGGATTGCCCAGACCCGCAATAATTTTAAATTTTGAATCCAACATCTACAATGGAGCTACTCTTCCGTTGGTTCTTCATCAGCAGAATCAGCCGCAGCTTCTCCTTCTTCTGGAATATCATCTTCTTCTTCAATTTCTTCTTCTTCTACACTCGGCGCTACAATTGTTATTATTGTAAAGTTCACCTCATGGGGGATTTCAATATTTTCACCCATATCAATATCTTCCACATGAACTGCATCTCCCACATCAAGGTTGGTGATATCAATCTGGATAGTTTCTGGTGCATCAGTAGGCTTACAAACCACATCAAGCTCTCGTCGAATAATCTGTAGCAGCCCGCCTTCTTTAACACCTATGCTTTCACCAATAGTTTCCACAGATACACTTATTGTAACCGTTTCATCCATGTCAATCTCATGCAAATCAAGATGCAGATAATTCAAAGAAAACGTGTCCATCTGCATGTCCTTGAGCATGACACTCTTTTTCTTTCCAGAATCTCCATCAATTTTGAGATTGAAAAAAAGACCCATTGAACCATGTAATCTAATGATTTTAACAAATTCAACGGTGTCAATGGAAAGCATTACAGGGTCTTTCTTTGCCCCGTAGACAATCGCAGGTATCTCATTTTTTTGTCTTAATTTTCTGGCAGCGCCTTTACCGCTGGTTTCTCTTGTTTTTGCGCTTAATTCAATTAATTCCAAGGTTTTTTCCTCCGTAGCTGCATGCATGCATGCTTAAAAACTAATATATACTAATTTATACAAATAGAGAGTTTACAGAATCACCCCTGTAACTACGCATAATCGCCTCACCAACCAGTTTGGCAATGGATAGCGTCTCAATCTTTTCACATTGTTTTGCTTCTTCCGATAGAGGGATGGTATCTGTTACAACAAGAGAACTTAGAGATGATTTGTTGATTCGATCAATAGCCGGCCCTGAAAGCACGGGATGCGTACAATACGCATGAACCGCTTTTGCACCTTTTTGAACTATAACACTTGCTGCCTCTGTCAATGTTCCTGCAGTATCAACCATATCATCAAGGATAATCGCTGTTTTATCTTCAACATCCCCAATAATGGCCATGGCTTTTGCCTTATTTGGCGCACTTCTTCTTTTATCAATAATGGCAAGACTTGCATTCAGTCGCTTTGCATAAGCCCTTGCTCTTTCAACACCCCCGGCATCCGGTGATACAACAACCAGATTTTCAGGATGACGTGTTTTAATATCATCAATTATGATTGGAGCGGCATATAGGTTATCCACAGGACAATTAAAAAAACCTTGAATTTGTCCGGCATGCAAATCCATTGTTATCACCCTGTGAACACCAGTGTTCTCAAGTAGATCTGCAATTACTTTGGCACTAATAGGAACTCTGGGTGATACTTTTTTGTCCTGCCGTGAATACCCGAAGTAAGGAATAACTGCGGTAATGCTATTGGCAGAAGATCTTTTAAATGCATCGATCAGAAGCAACAACTCAACAAGATTGTCATTCACAGGCTTACATGTGGATTGTATTACAAAAATTTCCTGTTTTCTGACATTCTCTTGAATTTCAACCTGTGTTTCTCCATCACTGAAACTGTCGACTTTTAATCGTCCCAATGGTTTTGCAAGGTATTCCGAAATCCTGTTTGCAAGGTTGATATTTGAATTTCCAGCAAAAATTGACAAGCCATTCATATCAAATCTCTTTTTTAATTAAAAATCCGGTTATAAAAACATGGCTGGGGCGAGAGGATTCGAACCTCTGAATGCAGGGATCAAAACCCTGTGTCTTGCCACTTGACGACGCCCCAGTACATTAAACTTTTAACTATGAATTAAACGAGGAAAGGAATACTCTTTTTTTGCTGTTGTCCCAAGCCTTTAAGAGCCTTTCAAATCCCTTCTTTGCAGATTCCCTGTCTGAAAAAAGAGCAAAAAGAGCAGCGCCGCTTCCCGTCATATAGACTTTTCTTTGCAGCAATAATGCCATCTCTTCTTTTGTATTCTTGATATCAGGATATAACCTGCACGCCGATTCTTCAAGGTCATTGTGCAATAGATCCCTCACATCAAAATTCTGTCCCCGTAACGGTACATTCAAACCAATCTTTATATTATCTTTTTGGTTTGATGTCAATCTATAATCAATATTTTTATATACTTTGACTGTTGAAGCGCCCACCCCTGGGTGGCACAAAACAAGATGATAGGTTTTTAAACCGGCTACTTTTTCAAGCCTTTCTCCAATACCTCCGGCAATTGCCGGGTGTCCAAAAATAAAAAAGGGCACATCCGCACCCAGCTTTACCCCCATTGTCATAAGCTCGGCTTTTGAAAATGGGGTTTTGTAATAAATGTTTAAAGCCATCAAAACGGCAGCAGCATTGCTGCTTCCACCACCTAACCCCCCTCCGGGCGGGATTCTTTTAATTATTTTAATGGAAAGACCTTTTTTTTCACCCGTCTTATTTTTTATGGCCTGAAAAAATAATGCAGCCGCTTTATAGGCAAGATTTGATTCATCTTCCGGAACATCAGGATGATCACAGCAAATTGATAATTCTTTTTTAGCAAACTCAATATAAAGGTCATCACACAGATCAATCTGAGTCATCAAAGAATAAAGATTATGATATCCATCCGTTCGTTTGGAGGTAATATATAAAAATAAATTTATCTTGGCAAAGGATGCAAACTTTTTTATCAAGCTTTTGCCTCAACAAAAGCCAGCTTGATTTCATTTAGTAATGCTTCAAGAAGTTTATTTTCTTCCTGGGTCAAATTACCCTTTGTTTTTTCTTCCAGCATGGCAATCATGTCAATGGTATGCGTTGCAAGATCGAGATTGATATTTTTTTTCCCGGTTAGTGGATCTTCAACCTTGCCAAGCTGGACAAGACCTGATGAATATAATGACAGAATAAAACTTGAAAAATCAACTTTTACAGGGCTTTTGGTACCTGAGGGGTCATCTTGCATTGTAAAACCATTTCCCTTAGCCATTTTATTTCTCCTTAAATATTTTTTATCTAATTGTCCATTCAACATCAACATCATCCTTTGTTATAGATGCAAGGTAACCGTCAAAGTAAATATTTTCAACTAAATATTTTTTATCCAAATACTGAACCACTAAATTTTTATCATCAACAACCATTTTTATCTTTGCTTTTGACAAGCCTTTTATCCCATGACCTGTTTTTTTTAATACAGCCTCTTTTGCTGTAAATGCCCTGAAAAAAACAATAGTCTTGTCCTGACTTATGAAACACGCCCTTTCTTTTGCATCAACAATTTTTTTAAATACTGCATCAGAAACATCCTTAATCTTCTCTATATCAATGCCGAGTTTTTTTACTGAGACGACCCCGGCTACAAAATCAGGTTTATGACTAATAGACCAAAAGATATTATTTGACGGCAGGGGAACTCCTAAAGCATCTTTCTCAAACATGTCTGCAAAAAGCTTTGATTTCACACCGGAGGCTTTGGCACTTTCCCTGGCAAAAAGGCTCAAGGCTTCAACTTTGTTTTTCCCTTTCATGGTCTTAATTGTTTCAGGCACCTTTGTTATAATCGGATATAAAAGAATGATCAGCTCTCCTGATTTTCAAGTCGAATAATAATATCTGCCACCGTTGTACCCGCTCCCTCCTCGTGTACAAACAAGGGATTAATATCCAGCTCTTTTATCATGGGATGATTATCTGCCATGGCTTTTAACGAAACAATATGTTTTTCTATGGTTTCAATATCTGAGGCTTTCTCTCCACGCAAACCTTTTAGGATTGGATACCCCTTGATGGTCTTAATCATTCTTCTTGCAACGTTTCTGCCCATGGGTGACAATCTGAATACAACATCTTTATAAACCTCGACAAAGATACCGCCCAGCCCGAACATGACAGCATGCCCAAATACGGGATCTTTTGACAACCCTAATATCACCTCTTTTCCTTTTGGAGCCATCTTCTGAATCAGGACTCCATCTATTTGTGCGTCAGGATTATAGGCTTTTGCTTTTTCCATGATTGTTTCAAAGGCGTTTTTCACACTTTCACCATCCTCAAGCCCCACCACTACACCACCGGCATCCGTTTTATGCAGAATATCCTTAGAGGCAATCTTCATTACCACAGGATAACCTATCCGGTCTGCAATTTGGCAGGCTTGTGCCGTATCTTTTGACAGGGCCATGGAAAGAGTTTTGAATCCATAACATTTAAGCAGTTCATTTCCATCCTGTTCTGTAAAAACTGTTTTACCTTCTTTTAAATATGTTTCAATAATCTTATTTGCTTTTGCAGTATCATATGTCAATTTATATTGTGGTAGAATTTTTCTGAAAAGCCATTTGACCCCCTGTCTTAATGCTCCTAAAGATCTGGCAGCACTTTCCGGAAACTGGTAAACAGGAATCTTATGTTTTTGTAAAAGTTTGACACCATCAGACACATCCACGACACCCATAAATGAACAGACGATTGGTTTAAGGCTGTTTCTGGCAATATTAACTATGGCTTCGGCCGTACCAATGGCATCGGTCATGGATTGCGGTGTTAAAATAATCAAGGCCGCATCCACACCGCGATCACTTAATACAGTGGCCAATGTGTTTTCATACCGATCTTTTGCAGCATCTCCTATTATATCCACGGGGTTATGAAAATTGGCAGTAGATGGCAGATATTTTTTTAATTCTTTAATGGTCTCATCAGAAAATTTAGCAAGCTTCAAACCGGATTGTTCGCTCATGTCCGTTGCAATAATACCGGGCCCACCCGCATTTGTGATAATAGCAATTTTATCGCCTGTTGGATATTTGTTGCCCGCAAATGCCTGAGCATAATCAAACAATTGATTGACTGATACACAACGCAGGATTCCGGACATGGTAAAAATAGCATCATACAAGGCATCAGATCCTGCAAGAGCTCCAGTATGAGAGGCAGCCGCCTTTGCACCGGCATCTGAGGAGCCTGATTTAATCGCAATCACATGGGTTGGATTGGTTCCCGATGTCATCTCCCTTACTTCGGATATAAATTCTTCAGCACTCCTGGAGAGCTCTTCCATATATATCATCACGACATCTGTATCAGGATCATTGTAATAGTACCTTAATAGATCCAGCTCATCGACATCTGCCTTGTTCCCGATTGAGATAAATTTTGAAAACCCAAATCCTTTGTCTGCTGCGTAATCAAGCACGGCAGTACAAAGAGCTCCACTCTGGGAAATAAAGGAAACATTTCCCGGCGTAGGCATTCGTGCTGAAAAACTGGCATTCAGCGACACTTTTGGAGATGGATTAATCACCCCTAAACAATTGGGTCCAACCAGCCTTACTCTTGCATTTGCGCATAAGGATTTGATTTCTTTTTCAATCTGCGCACCTTCTCCACCCACTTCTTTAAAACCGGCAGAGACTATCACTATCCCTTTGACACCCTTTGCAATACAATCTTTTACAGCATTCAAAGCGGCCTTGGGTGGAAGAATAATCATACCCAGATCGATTGGGTCAGGTATATTTGAAATACTGGTATAACATTTTACACTTAAAACAGATTTTGCCTTTGGATTAACAGGATAGAGCGTCCCCGTGAATCCGCCGGATAAAATATTGGCAAAAATATCATGCCCAACCTTTCCTTTTTGAGTAGATGCCCCAATAACCGCTATGGTTTCCGGTGCAAATATGGCATCAAGCCTATCCATTTATCCCCCTTTATATATTTATAAACAAATTTTCATATTTTAATTAAATTAAAAAGATTGTTCATGATATCATTTCATAAAACAATTATCTATTTAAAAAAAACATGGGGTATCAGACCAATAGTCCTTTTGAGCAATTTGCGGAACCGGCAATATCTTTTGTTGAATTACTATTCAGCGGAAATGCCAATATTGGCATTTCCGCTAAATAGCATTATTATATAGTGCCTGACCAAAAACCCAATATCAGCCCTTAATCCTTAACTAATATTCAGGGTTTAAGTATTTTTGATTATCTGTGTGATAAGTAAAAACTCCAACAACCACTAAATTAAGGTTGTAAATCAATTATTTGGTTGGCGTTTTTAAAATAACGTTTTCTAACTCGATTGAATCATTGTTTGGGGCTACTTTGGAAATCTGACCTAATACATTGACTAACATTCCTTCTTCTATTACTTTTAAGATCTTGTTGTCATTTAAAGAAACCACACAACTTACGAACGTATTATGAGGGATATCAATAGTATCTGTGAATACTACATGAACATCATTTTTTTTCTGATTAATTATTTTTTTGAGATACAGATTCCATTCTGCTTCACTACCAACATAACCTTGAGCCGCTTTCTCACGCAATGATGGTGTAGCTATAGCTTTTAATTTGTCTATTATCTCAAATGGCGTCAAAGATTCACTCCCGCCTTCCTGAACAATACCGGGAGCGGAGACCATATTTTGTTCAGTTTTATTTTGATCGTTGCCATTTATTGAAAGCAAGTAAAGTAATAGACCAACACACGCAGCTACACCAAAAGCTGAGGCATGGGTTTTTATGTCTGTTAGTATCATTATAATAAATCCATATCAGTATTTAAAAGTACTGTAAAGTAATGATCAAAAATGGCCAGCGGACTATCCTCTGTCACCCATGTCCTTAAAGAACAAACAACCACTAAATGTCATGGGTAGCAGAGCATAACCAGAATTTTTAAAACATGAGCACTTGCAAAAAAAAACTTTCCCAAAAAAAGAATTAACAGTATATTGATGGCTGAACTTTCAAAGTTGACAGATTTGAATGGAGTCTAGAAAAGAGAGCTTATAATGTTGAATATATCTAACGAGTTAAGTATTCCGGAAAATGAAATTCGGTGTGAGGCCATTCGGGCGCAGGGGGCTGGTGGTCAGAATGTTAACAAAGTTTCAACTGCCATACATTTAAGATTTGACATTAAAAACTCAAGTCTCCCCGATGTTTATAAAGAAAAAATACTGGCGCTGAGTGATCAAAGAATTTCAAAGGATGGTATCATTGTTATAAAGGCACAAAGATTTCGCAGCCAGGAAAAAAACAAAGAAGACGCCCTCGACCGGCTCAAATCGTTAATTTTAAAGTCATTGGCCAAACAAAAGAAAAGAAAACCCACTCGGCCTTCTAAAAGTGCAAAGAAAAAACGCATGGATTATAAAAAAAAGCATGGCAAGCTTAAGAACTTAAGACAAAAGGTCGGTTTTGAAGAATAATTTTTTTAGCAAAACCCATCTGACAACGCTAAGTTTTATAATCTGCTGTGTTTAGACTCCTAAATTAAAAAAAGATTCCCTTTTGTTCTAAAAAATGATATGTATTGATTCGATTTTTTGCAATTTCTAAACCGCGGGATTCATTCCTGTGGTTTTTTTTATTATATTAAAGGAAGCAAGACAAAAATGATTTTTACAACAGACGTATCCCTGGCCTATGGCAAGAGGGTTTTGTTCAAAGACGTCAATATAAAGTTTACACCGGGTAATTGTTACGGACTAATCGGAGCCAACGGCTCGGGAAAGTCTACATTTCTAAAAATTCTTGCAGGGGATATCGAATCAGACTCAGGAGCTGTCAGTGTAGGAGCCAGGGAGCGAATTGCGGTTTTAAGACAAGACCACTTTGCCTTTGACGAAGAAACTGTTTTAAATACTGTAATAATGGGTCATGAAAAACTTTACAAAATTATGATCCAGCGGGATGCACTTTATGCGAAACCGGATTTTTCAGAAGAGGATGGAATCAAGGCAGGTGGGCTTGAGATCGAATTCGCAGAGATGAACGGGTATGAAGCAGATTCTGAGGCAGCAGTTCTTTTAAATAGTCTGGGAATTTCAGAAGACTTGCACCCCAAAAAGATGAAGGAACTTGAGGGTGGTGAAAAGGTCCGGGTGCTCCTGGCCCAGGCCCTGTTCGGCAACCCGGATGTCCTGCTTCTGGATGAGCCCACCAATAATCTTGACATCAAATCCATTGCCTGGCTGGAAGAGTTTCTCTACAGGTTTCAAAACACGGTCATTGTGGTATCCCATGACCGCCATTTCATGAACCAGGTTTGCACCCACATTGCCGACATTGATTTTAGTAAAATCACGGTATATGCAGGGAACTTTGATTTCTGGTACCAGGCAAGTCAACTGAATCTGAAACAAAAACAGAATGAAAACAGGAAAGTCACGGACCGTGCCAATGAATTAAAGGCGTTCATCCAGCGCTTCAGTTCCAATGCCTCCAAATCCAAACAGGCCACCTCACGAAAAAAACTCTTGGAAAAGCTCACCATTGAGGACATGCCTGTATCGTCACGAAAATATCCTTTTATTTCCTTTATGCCGGAACGCCCCTGTGGTAACGTAATTCTGGAAGTAGACGGAATCACTAAGACCATTGATGGTGAAAAGGTTTTGGATAACGTAAGTTTTACTGTGAATAAAGGGGATAAGATCGCCTTTATGGGTGAAAACAGCCTGGCCAAGACTACCCTTTTTCAAATACTTGCCGGGGAAATGGAACCAGACCATGGCAATTTTAGATGGGGAGTTACCATTACACACAGCTATTTTTCAAAGGAACACAAAGACCATTTCAAAGGTGATGCAAACCTTATCGAATGGCTCCTTCAGTTTGCTCCTCCCAAAGAGGGGGAGAACTTTGCCCGGACTTTTTTAGGACGTATGCTTTTTTCCGGGGAAGACGCATTAAAAAAGATCGGTGTACTTTCCGGCGGAGAAAAAGTCCGCTGCATGCTGTCAAAGATGATGCTTTCACAATCCAATGTCCTGATACTGGATGAACCCACCAACCACCTTGACCTGGAATCCATAACCGCATTAAATGACAGCCTGATCAAATTTCAGGAGGTGGTTCTTTTTTCTTCCCATGATCATGAATTTATCAGTACAGTGGTAAACCGGATTATCGAAATCACTCCCGGAGGGATTATTGATCGACTCATGACCTTTGACGATTATCTTGAAAGTTCGGAAGTTGCTAAAACCAGGGAATCCATGATTCAAAAGGCCGCATAAAAACAGCCCCATTTGTCTGAAATGATAAAAAAATTGCCAGGATCAACTATTGCTGATCCTGGCAATTTACTATTCTAACCTTTTTTTGTTTATAATAGGCGGGGTCAGGCTTGCGTAGTTGCGTTTATTGCTCACTAAACGCAACTACGCAAGCCTGACCCCACTCTAACTTATAATTTATTAAAGGCTCATTTGTGCTGATTTTAATGTATTTTTCATGAGCATGGCAATGGTCATAGGTCCTACACCGCCTGGAACAGGTGTAATTTTGCCGGCAATCTCTTTGGCAGCTTTAAAATCAACATCACCGCTGAGAATCGCTTTGCCTGTTTTTTCATTCATCCCTATCCGGTTAACGCCCACATCAATCACTGTGGAACCCGGTTTAATCCATTCAGGTTTTACAAGACCCGGGACACCGGCTGCAACTATTAGAATGTCTGCACGTTTACAATGTGCAGCCAGATCTTTTGTGCGGGTATGTACTATGGTCACAGTGGCGTTAGCCCCTACACCCTTTTGTGCCATCATCATAGCAATGGGTTTGCCCACGATATTGGATCTTCCCACAACAACAACTTCAGCACCTGAAGTTTCAGTACCTGATCGAACAATCATTTCCTGGATACCGGCAGGGGTGCAGGGATGAAATCTTGCTTCATCACCACCGATCATCAAGCGGCCAACATTAACCGGATGAAAAGCATCAACGTCTTTGTCCGGATTGATAGCGGTCAGCACTTTTTTATCATCAATCTGTTTAGGCAAAGGAAGTTGGACAAGGATACCGTGGATAGCGGGATCATTGTTGTATTTATCAATCAATGCCAAAAGATCTTCTTCAGAAATATCTTCAGGCTGATCATCCTGGATTTCATGAAATCCAAGACTGATTGCAGTTTTGACCTTAAGTGTAACATAGCTTATGGAAGCCGGGCTTGATCCAACAAGAATGGTTACAAGACCTGGCACAATGCCGTGTTTTTCTTTCATCTGATCGACTTCCTCTTTGACTTCGGCGAGGATAGCCTTTCTTATTTCAGTTCCGCTTATAATTTCAGCAGTCATCTATAAAACCTCCGTATATAAAGTTATAACTTCAAGTCTGTCATTTTTTGTGTGTACAAGCCGGGCTTAAATAAATCCACTTATTTAAGCCCGGCATTGAAAGTTTCAAAAAATAACTATTGTCTTATTTATTTAGAATACGCCCTGTACCTTACCTGTTTCAACATCAACATCAACCCTCTTGAAAGCAGGATTTGAACTGGTACCCGGCATGAGAGAAATCGCGCCGGCAACGGGAACTATAAAGCCTGCACCACCATAGGTAAGGACCTCTCTTATAGTCAATCTCCAACCTGTTGGCACGCCCTTAAGCGCTGGGTTATCAGACAGGGAAAGATGGGTTTTAACCATGCACAGACCCATTCCAGCCAACGCAGGATCTGCCTGGATTCTTTTAAGTGCAACTTCAGCTTCAGCTGAGTAGTCAACGCCGTCTGCGCCGTAAACTTCCTTGGCAACCATTTCGATTCTATCTTTAACCGGTATATCAAGCTCATAGAGAAATTTAAATTCTGTAGATTCTTCACAGGCTTCAACAACAACATTCGCAAATTCGAGGGCGCCATCTCCACCATGCTCCCAGTGTCTGGAAAGAGCAACTTTTGCACCCTCAGCCTCACTGAGTTCACGTACTTTTGCAATTTCAGCATCCGTGTCAGTATAAAATGCATTAATACAAACAACAGGAGAAATCCCTGCCTTTCTGACGTTTCTGATATGATGAATGAGGTTGGCACAACCTTTTGCAACCCATTCAACGTTTTCTGATGCATATTCTTCAGGCATGGGTTTACCGGGTACGGGAACAGGTGCGCCACCATGGCATTTAAGGGCACGGATGGTTGCGACAACAACTGCGCAGTCTGGTTTGAGACCTGAATAACGGCATTTAAGGTTCCAGAATTTTTCAAATCCAATGTCTGCACCAAAACCAGATTCAGTCACGTGGTAGTCGCCAAGCTTCAAACCAATTCTATCAGCAATAATAGAACTTTGACCAATAGCGATGTTAGCAAAAGGACCGGCATGAACAATAACCGGCTGGCCTTCAAGGGTCTGCATTAAAGATGGATTAAGCGCATCCACCATCCATGCGGTCATGGCGCCTGCTACCTGAAGATCTTCAGTGGTAACCGGTTTACCTTTTTTAGTATAGGCAACAACAATTTTGCCCATTCTTTCACGCATATCTTTAAGATCTCTAGCAATTGAAAGAATAGCCATAACTTCTGAAGAAACCGCAATACCGAATTTTGATTTCATCATGAAACCATCAGATTTACCATTTACACCATCAATACCGATAATGATATTTCTTAATGCCTGGCAGCAAAAATCCATAATCCATCCCATTTCAACCTTTGTGGGATCGATATCAATTCTTTTCATGCCGGAGAGTCTTTCAAGTTGTTCGTCTGTATAATTTCTTTCATGTTGTAAACGAGAAGTTAAGGCAACCATTGCAAGGTTATGGGCGTTCATAATTGCATTGATATCGCCTGTGAAACCCAAAGAAAAAGGTGTTAGAGGAATACATTGTGCCAAACCGCCGCCGGCAGCTGACCCTTTAATGTTCATAGTCGGTCCGCCTGAAGGCTGACGAATCGCTGCACAGACATTTTTACCGATTTTACCCAGACCTTGAACAAGTCCCATTGCACATGTTGATTTGCCTTCACCCAGAGGTGTCGGAGAAATAGCTGTTACATCAATATATTTTCCGTCAGGTTTATCTTTAAGCCGGTTAAGTACTGCTCTAAAATCTATTTTTGCAATATAGTGACCCTGGGGGAGAAGTTCTTCTTTGGTCAGCCCCAGTTTTTCACCGACTTCATAAATTGTCAGCATTGTTTTTTCTGCATCTTCAGCAATTTCCCAGTCTAGATGTTTGGTTGGATCTAGTGCCATGATTTTACTCCTTATTTTTCTGTTGACTCAATGAATGAGCTGTTAAAAAAAGTGATGATAAAACAAATATATACATTTTTGATCATAAAAATCCCAACTACATCACCTAACTATTAAAAAAAAATTAAAAAATCAACTTTTTTCGCCCATCCAATTTGAATTTATTAACTAAATTTCATTCAACCTTATACCACATTGTGGAAATACTTCAAGATCCCTTGTGTAGACAGGCTTTTGGCCGCACTAGCTTGAAATCATTAAATTTGCTCATCTATTGACAAAAAACCATACAAATTATAAATGATACGCTGTTATTAATATAAGGGACACATATATGGAAAAATATTTCAATTTGTTATTTGAGTTTGATTTAGCTATTCCATTATATAATTGTCCTTTTCAGGTAACGTGCAGTCAGTTTAATCTTAACCCCCCCCCAACTCATAAATATCTTTAATCTTAGGAGGTAAAAGTGGGATTTGAAATAACCAAAGAAACCTATGCCGGCAGTATCAAAGGCATCACCATAGGAAAAGGTGATAATGCCCTTACCGTCGGCGCTCAAACAAGTTATCCTTTTTACCAGTTTGAAGGTGATATGCCAAACAAACCCATTATTGCAATGGAAATTTGGGATATGGAACCTGAAGACTGGCCGGAAGCTGCCCTGGCACCTTACAAGGATGTTGTATCTGATCCTGCAGCCTGGGCAAAAAAATGTGTGGAAGACTATGGCGCTCAAGCTATTGTTCTACAGCTCAAAAGCACGGATCCCAATGATAAGGATGCCGGCGCTGATGAGGCTGCAGCAACAGTTAAAAAGGTTTTAGCTGCGATCAATGTTCCCTTGATCTTATGGGGATGTGCTGTCCCTGCCAAAGACGAAGAAGTCTTAAAAAAAATCAGCGAAGAATGTGAAGGTGAGAACCTGATTTTAGGTCCGGTTGAAGAAAAGAACTATAAAGGAATTGGTGCTGCTGCCATGGGATATGGCCACACACTGATTTCATCTTCTCCCATTGATGTGAATCTGGCCAAACAGGTTAACATCCTTCTTGAAAACCTGGGCGTCAACCTTGGCAATGTTATTGTTGACCCCACAACAGGTGGTCTCGGATATGGAATGGAATATTCCTACTCTGTTATGGAACGCTTGACACAGGCTGCCATGACCCAGGGAGATGACAAACTCCAGAACCCCATGATTAACAACCTGGGTAACGAAGTCTGGAAATGTAAAGAAGCAAAACTTACCGTTGAAGATGCGCCTGAACTGGGCGATCCGGAAAAAAGAGCAATACTTATGGAAGCTGTTGGTGCGGTCTCTTATCTACTTGCCGGATCAAGCATCCTTATTATGCGTCATCCTGAATCAATAAAACTTGCTAAATCTTTTATTGATCTTATTTCTGACGGTGGATCTGCAATGAATGTTGCCCCCATCACAAAAAGACTGGATGATGTTGAGATTGATTTTGCAAGCCTGGCGCCTGCGGTAGATCTCACCATTGAAGAAGAAAAAAAGAAAGCAGCTCCTGCTAAGAAGGCCGCTCCTGCTAAGAAAGAAGCACCAAAAGCTGTTGCACCTGCTCCTGAAAAAGCCGCTGCACCAAAAGCTGAGGCTGCTCCTGCCCCTAAAGAAGCAGCTCCTGCTGTAGACCCTGAAGCACAAGCCAAGGCAAACGCTGAAGCCGATGCAAAAGTCAAAGCCGATGCTGAAGCAAAGGCAAAAGCGGATGCCCAAGCAAAAGTGAAAGCTGAAGCCGATGCCCAAGCAAAAGCTGAAGCTGATGCAAAAGCAAAAGAAGCGGCAACCAAACAGGCTGAAGCTGATGAAGCATCAAAAAGAGATGCAGATGAACTGGCTCTTAAGGAAAAACGTGCAGCCGAAAGGGCAAAGGCAGCTGAAGCAAAAGCTGATGCTCCTAAATCAGAAGTCACAAAGACTGCTGCAAAGATCAATAAAGGAATGCTTGAAAGACTCATTGAAAATCTTGACAGGGTTCATAAAAGAACAAGTTAATTGTAGCAAATTGTGCAAATGTAACTTATTTACCTTGCACAATCCTTAATATATATACAATCAAGAGGAGGAACCTCTACATGGTAGAAAAAGTAAAAGCAGCCAAAGCACCAAAATTAGCTGACCCAATAGAAGCATCGGTTGATATTGCAACCCAGAAAATGATCATCCGTTCACACGAGCTTGGTGTGGAAACCATTTTTGACAGAGCCGCCAACATGAAACAATGTAACATAGGTCTTCAGGGAACATGTTGTAAAAATTGCGCCATGGGCCCCTGTCGCCTACCCCTTCCCAAAGCAGGTATTGAAGGTGAAGACACAAGAAAAGGTCTTTGTGGCGCCACAGCCAATACCATTGCCGCAAGAAACTTTATCAGAATGATCGCAGGTGGAGCTGCAGCTCACTCTGATCATGGTAGAGCCGTTGCCGAAGTATTTCATGCAGCAGCAAACAAGCTAACAGACGACTACAAAATCAAAGATCCGATCAAACTTTTAACCATTGCACCCAGATATGGTGTAGATATAAAGGTTGAAGTAGATGGTGAGATGGTTGACAGAGACATCGATGAAATTGCTGTCGAACTGGCTGATGTCGCCCTGGCTGAATGGGGTAAAAACGGTAGTCACACACTTATGCCTAAGTTTTTTCCTAAAGCCAGGTATGAAAGATGGGAAAAAGCAGGCATTCTTCCCAGAAATATTGACAGGGAAATTGTTGAGGTCATGCACAGAACCCATATCGGGGTTGACCAGGATTACAAAAACCTTATGAAACAGGGTGCCAGATGCGCACTTGCAGATTTAAGTGGTTCATGGCTTGCCACAGATCTTCAGGACGTTTTGTTCGGCACACCATCTCCTTTGATTTCAGAAGCCAACCTCGGCGTCATGAAAGCAGACCATGTTAACATCATCGTTCACGGTCATGAGCCCATTCTTTCAGAAATGATTGTTGCGGCTTCCCAGTCTGCTGACATGCATGAGCTTGCAATAAAAAACGGTGCAAAAGGTATTCAGCTCAGTGGCATCTGCTGTACAGCAAATGAAGTGCTCCAGAGACACGGTGTTCCCAATGCAGGTAACTTTTTGCAGCAGGAACTGGCCATTGTAACAGGGGCTTGTGATGCAATGGTTGTGGATATTCAGTGCGTATTTCAAAACCTTGCCAATGTGGCAAAATGCTTCCATACAAAACTGATCACCACCCACCCCATCGCTAAAATGGAACAACCCAATGTTATCCACATTGAGTTTGACGAACACCATGCCATGGAAGACGCCATAAGAATTGTGACCATGGCTGTTGAAAACTTTAACAACCGTGGTGCTGAAGTACAAATTCCACCGGAAAAACAATCCCAGGTTGCAGGTTTTGGAGTTGAATCCATTAAATATCATCTGGGTGGATCTTTTAGAGGAACATACTATACTCTTAATGATAATATCATTAATGGTCGTATCCGTGGTGTTGCTGCGGTTGTTGGCTGTAACAATGCCAGACAAAAACATAACAACGCCCACCTGACTGTTATTAAAGAACTGATTAAAAACGATGTTATCGTACTGACAACAGGTTGCGGTGGTATCACTGCTGCCATGGACGGTCTGCTCCAACCGGATTCAGCTGCAGCATACTGCGGACCTGGATTAGCTGAAATTTGTGAAACTGTAGGTATCCCACCTGTCCTCCATATGGGTTCTTGTGTGGATAACTCTCGGGTCTTACATGCAGCCATCGAGGTTGTTAATGCAGGCGGTATGGGTCAGGATCTATGTGATTGGCCAGTAGCGGGTAGTGCACCTGAATGGATGAGCGAAAAAGCAATTTCCATTGGTCAATATGTTGTCTGCAGCGGTATTTATACTGTATTTGGCGGTACTCTCCCAATTGAAGGTGCTCCGGTATTTAAAGAGTATCTGAACTCAGGTATGGAAGAACTCTATGGCGGTATGTGGGCTGTTGAAGCGGATCCAATCAAACATGCTCATCTCCTGATTGCCCATATTGATAAAAAGAGAAAAGAACTGGGTATTGATAAGGCAAGAGAACGAGTCATGATGGATATGGCTGACCGTCAGGCGCTTGAAGGCTAATGAAATTATTTAAAAAAATAAATTATAATACAATAAATCCTCAAAGAAGGGGGAACATAATATGTCAAAATTAATCGCATTTGCTGCCATTCAGGGTGGATACAAAGTAGTTGCACAGGCAGAGGGACAGCTGAACAAAGCACTTCAAACCTATGATGCAGCAACAAAAGTCGGATTCCCGAACACAGCATATTATCTGCCGGTTATTTATTCAATTACCGGTCTTAAAGTTGAAACTCTGGAAGATCTTAAAAAACCTTTGGAATTTGCCAAAGGGCTTCTCCCACCTCATATTAAGCTTAAAAACTGGCTTCCGTATCTGGGGCCACTCCTTGACGCCGGTATGGCAGGTATTCTTTGCTATGAGATCATAGAAGCTTTAAGATATCTCAACGAACCTGATTTTTACATTGCCCAGGAAGATCCTGATATTGAAAATGGAAAAATGTGGGTGGGTGCTGCTGATGATACTATCTTAAGAAAACGTGGTGTTGAGTTTGTTGATGGTTCAGCTCCTGGATTTGCCGCTATGGTAGGCGCTGCACCAAATGCTGAAATAGCCAAAATGATTGTTGAAGATTACCAGAAAAAATCTCTGTATATTTTCTGTGCTGCAAATCATAATGGTAATACAATCATCCAGCAATGTCTTGATGCAGGCATGCAGGTCGGTTGGAATACCCGTATTGTTCCTTTTGGTCCGGATATTTCTTCTGCTGTATTTGCTCTTGGATTTGCCAACCGGGCTGCCATGGCATTTGGCGGTGTTCAACCAGGCGATTTCAAAACTATCCTAAAATACAACAAAGACCGTGTATTTGCATTTGTTAATGCTTTGGGTGATGTGGGTACTGAATGGGGTGTTGCAGCAGCCGGTTGTGTTAACTGGGGTTTCCCGACAATCGCTGACACACCGATTCCTGAAATTCTGCCAACCGGTATTTGTACCTATGAACATGTTGTGGCGCCCGTTGCCCATGAAGACATGGTAGCAAGATCTGTTGAAGTCAGGGGTCTGAAAGTCCAGGTTGCTGAAATCGATATTCCTTGTTCATTTGGTCCTGCATTTGAAGGTGAACGTGTAAGAGGTGCTGATCTTTATGCACAATGCGGCGGTGGAAAGACTCAATGTACTGAGCATGTTAAAAAAGCCGAGATGAATGAAATTGAAGATGGTAAGGTCATCATTGAAGGACCGGATCTTGACGGTATCAAAGAGGGCGGAACTTTCGCGCTGGGTATCAAGGTTCAGATTGCCGGCCGTGAATTCCAGGAAGATTTTGAACCCATCATGGAACGACAGATCCATCATCTTATCAACTACATCCAGGGTGTCATGCATATCGGACAAAGGGATATTTCCTGGGTTCGTATTTCTAAAGCTGCTATTGAGAAAGGCTTTACCCTTAAAGACATTGGTGTGGTTCTCCATGCAAAATTTCATCAGGATTTCCAGAAAATTGTCGACAAGGTTCAGGTTACACTTTTAACCAAAGCCGAAGATGTTGATGAAATGACAAAAATTGCCAGAGCAGATTATCAAATACGGGACGCACGTGTTGATAACATGACTGATGAAGATGTTGAAACATATTACTCATGTACGCTCTGCCAGTCTTTTGCTCCCAGCCATGTTTGTACTGTAAGTCCAGAAAGAACAGGTCTTTGCGGCGCATACAACTGGATGGATTGTAAAGCTTCCTTTGAAATTAACCCTACCGGACCGAATCAGCCCATAGAAAAAGGCGAAGTCCTTGACGCAAAACTGGGTCAATTTAAAGGGGTTAATGATTTTATCTACAAGGCTTCCAGAGGAACCGTAACCCATTACAATTTCTATTCAATGGTAATCGATCCGATGACTACCTGTGGCTGCTGCGAATGTATCGCTGCCATGCTGCCAGGCTGTAACGGCGTTATGACCGTTGGCCGTGATTATTCAGGAGAAACCCCTTGCGGGATGAAGTTTACAACTCTTGCCGGCGTTATGGGCGGTGGTGCTTCTTCTCCTGGATTTGTGGGTCATTCCAAATTCAATATTACCCAGGGCAAATTTATCCTGGGCGACGGTGGCCTTCTTAGAATGGTATGGATGCCGAAGCAACTCAAAGAAGAGCTGAAAGGAAGAATTGTTGCCCGTGGCGAAGAAATGGGTGTTCCTGGGCTTTTTGACATGATTGCCGATGAAACTGTTGGGATTACTGAAGAAGAAATTCTTCCCTTTCTCAAGGACAAAGGTCATCCAGCACTGGATATGGAATCCCTTGTTTGATAATTAATAAATATAAAGGCCCGGCAGTTTTTCAAACTATCAATTATACTGCCGGACCTAATTTCATAGGTTTTTTTAAAACTTAAGGAGAGAAAAATGGCATTAACCGGTATACAGATATTCAAACTCCTACCCAAGACAAATTGTAAGGAGTGTGGAGTTCCTACATGCCTTGCCTTTGCAATGAATCTTGCATCGGGAAAAGCGGAACTGGACAGTTGCCCATATGTTTCTGATGAAGCAAAAGAACAACTGGCTGAAGCATCTGCTCCTCCAATCCGCCCTGTTGCTCTGGGTAAAGGGGTTCGTAAAACAGCAACTGGTGGAGAGACAGTTCTTTACAGACATGAAAAAACATTTTTCAACCCAACTGTTCTTGCAGCAACCGTGTCTTCAGATATTGATGCTTCGGAGCTTGACAAGGCCCTGAAAGTCTATAATGCATTCCAGTATGAACGTGTTGGCTTTAATTTAAGGCCTGAACTTTTAGTGGTCAAAGACGCAGGCAATGGTGCACAAGCCTTTGCCGCGGTTGCAGGCAAAATAGCCAAGGAATCAGAATTTAACCTGGTTCTCATGACCCAGGACCTTGATGTAATGAAAGCCGGTATTGAAATTGCCGGTTTCAAACGTCCCCTGCTCTATGCTGCGACTGCTGACAATGTAGATGATATGGGTGCTCTGGCAAAAGATAATGATCTGCCCCTGGCCGTTAAAGCCGATTCTGTTGATGCGCTTCAAGCTTTGACGGAAAAATTAACAGGTATGGGAATTAAAGATCTGGTTCTTGATCCAGGTTCAAGAGAAATCAAGCAGGCTCTTGAAGATCTAGTTGCTATCCGACGGGCTGCCCTGAAAGCTTCCAACAAAGCATTGGGTTTTCCAACCATCACATTCCCATGTGAAATGGCTTCCAATCTGGATATGGAAACACTTATTGCCGGTATGATGGTAGCCAAATACGGCGGAATAGTTGTTCTGTCAGATTTCACAGCAGAGTCCTTATTCCCGCTTCTACTTGAAAGACTCAATATCTACACCGACCCCCAGAGACCAATGACAGTAACTGAAGGTATTTTTGAGGTTGGTAATCCTGATGAGAATTCTCCAGTACTTGTGACCACTAACTTTGCATTGACCTACTTTATCGTTTCAGGTGAAATAGAAGCCAGTAAAGTTCCTACATGGTTATTGATAAAAGATTCTGAAGGCCTCTCTGTCCTGACTGCCTGGGCTGCCGGTAAGTTTGGCGGTGATGATGTGGGATTGTTTGTTAAAAAGTGCGGAATAATGGATAAGGTAAAACATACTGAACTTATCATTCCAGGTTATGCTGCAGCCATTGCAGGTGATATAGAAGAAGAACTTCCCGGCTGGACCATTACAGTTGGACCAAGGGAAGCAGCCCACCTGCCAGCATTCCTGAAAACTAAATAAATATTACAAAGCCAGGGCAACTTCAATGCCCTGGCTTAAAAAAAAATCGAATACTATAACTTTAAAAGGAAGAAATCATGATACTTTTTGGTGAAAGTCTGAATGTTATTTCCACGATCATTGGAAAAGAGTTCAAGGAAGCAGATCCAGCCAAACGTAATCCAGAACCCATTCAAAAAGAAGTTTTAAGACAAAAAGAACTGGGAATGGATTACATTGACATCAACCTTGGGCCGGCTAAAAAGTTTGGAACAGAGTTAATGCCCTGGGTTGTTAATGTTGTTCAGGAAGCAGCTCCAGGAATGCCCCTGCTTCTTGACTCTTCCAACATAGATGCCATCGAAGCAGGACTTAAAGTTTGTAAACCTGCTGATCAGCCTCATATCATCAATTCTATTATGGCACGGCCGGAAAGATATGAAAAAATGATTCCCCTTGCAGCAGAATACGAAGCAGACTTTGTTGCACTGATGTGGGGACCGGACGGCCTTCCAAGGGATGAAAATGAAAGAGCGGCTTTAGCTGTTGAATTGATTTATTTTGCCAATGAAGCCGGTATTGCCAATGAGAGAATCTGGGTGGATGGGATTGTAACTCCCGTAAATATTCAGCAACAGCAATTGATGAGCCTTATGAATTTTCAGATGATGCTCGAAGATATGGCACCGGGTTCCAAATCAACCTGTGGTCTGTCCAATATATCCAATGGACCTCCTGAACACCTTCGCGGCATCCTTAATCAGACCTATATGGTGATGCTTGAAAAATACGGAATGAAAGCTGTTATTTCAGATCCTCTTGACACACAATTGACTGCCATAGCCAAAGGCCAACGCCAGGATATAGTTGACCTTATTTACGGCATGATGGATGGCAACAACCCTGATATCGCAGGTCTTGATAAAGAAATGCAGGATTATGCAAAAACCTATAAGGTTATTATGGGTGAAACGCTTTATTCTGATTCATGGCTTGATATTTAACAGGATTTAAATTTGTACTTTAAAGGCCCCTGGGTTTTATAACCCAGGGGTTTTTTTTTTGTATTTTTTTTACTTTCTTTTTTAAATTATGGTCTTATATTTGAAATAGCAAATGAACAATAGCATTAACTAAATTAAAATACTAAACCAAGGATATTCAAAATTGGAAAATCAATTTGAGGGTAGTGGAAAAGATGCAAACTGGTATTACATCATTATTCAGGATCCAAACACACAAACGGAGCAGTTTGTTGGATTCAACGATGGGAAAACCAAAGAGAAATTTCTCCCGGCCTTTAAAACAAAAGAAGAGGCAAGGACTTGCTTTGCCCTGATGCCAAAAGATCTTTTTAATGGGCAATACGACACTCAGGCAGTGATTGAAGAAGACCTTTTGGCAGTAGCAAATGAAAATGGACATAAAATATATCTTTTAGATGAAAAAGGTACGATTTTAAAATATTTAAATTAATTTTTAGGAGCTTGAATTTTGAGTTTAAAACTTGCCATAGGCGGTAAAGGAGGGGTTGGGAAAACCACTATCACTTCTTTAATTGCACGCTCCATTGCCGCATTAAATAAAGAGACAAAAGTTATTGCAATAGATGCTGATCCTGTTGCCAACCTTGCTGCAGGCCTTGGTATTGATGAATCCATACCCATCACTCCGATTTCAGAACTTTCTGATCTTATTGCCGAACGTACGGGTGCTACACCCGGCACAATGGGCGGATTTTTTACATTAAATCCCAAAGTTGATGATATTC
>Ga0307989_1000339_pt1 | contig 31804 bp, 28 predicted proteins | sample EllFjometagen185_FD_203164 | JGI IMG/M metagenome (GOLD analysis project Ga0307989, IMG submission 203164) | Marine microbial communities from Ellis Fjord, Antarctic Ocean - #185 | ecosystem: Environmental > Aquatic > Marine > Unclassified | place: Southern Ocean | collected 2014-10-08 | reverse complement strand
GATAACTTTATTCTGAATTATTCCTAAATGATCTGTTTGAACATCAACGATTATTTTTGTCTCATCTGAAACAAACCTTTTGACTGGTTTTCCTGATTTTGTGTAACGATTAAGCGGAGAGGTAATTTTTGCCTTACCAAGGGTAGGAATATCTGTGCTGAAATCAAAATTATTCATTGACTCCACCATTAAATTGAAAAGATCCTTTTCCAAGAATATCATGTAAATGTAAAACTCCGTCAAGGAGATTGTCATTATCAATAATGGGAAGTACTGTAATTTGATATTTCTCCATAAGATTTAAGGCTTCATATAAAAAAGATCCGGCACTTAATGCATGGGGATTTGAACTCATTACTATGTCTACTGTTTGCGTTTTTAAATCTATGCAATTTTCGGCCATACAATGTCGTATATCTCCGTCCGTAATAATACCTTTTAGTTTTTTTTCTTTATCCAGGACAAAGACTGCACCTATTTTAAATCGGTCCATTTGTTCCAGTGCAGGACCCATTAAAGATCCTGTCAAAACCCATGGTGCAGTGGACGCTTCAAACATGATTTCACCAACCCTGGATGAAAGGCGCTGTCCTAACATTCCTCCTGGATGGGATTTCATAAAATCGCTCTTTCCAAATTTCTTTTTGGTAATCAATACAACAGCCAAGGCATCCCCCATGGCAAGCTGGGCAGTTGTACTGGAAGTCGGAGCCATATTAAAGGGACAGGCTTCTTTTTCAACTCCTGTATCAATCACCATATCGCATGATTTAGCCATGGTGGAGTCAAGATTCCCTGTAAACCCTGCAACCCGGCATCCGATATTTTTGATCACTGGGAGCAATTGGTTAAGCTCATTGGTTTCACCACTGTTGGAAATAGCAATAAAAACATCCTCTTTGCTGACCATTCCCAAATCCCCATGAAGTGCTTCAACTGGATGTAAAAACATTGAATTCGTTCCAGTGCTGACAAGAGTTGCAACTATTTTTTTGCCAATCAGGCCTGATTTTCCTATACCGGAAATAATTACTCGACCCCGGCAACTGCATATTGTATTAACAAGCATTTCAAAGGACACGCCGACTTTATCGGTTAATTGCAAAATACTGTCGGCTTCTATTTTTAATGCTTCTTTTGCTTTCTCAATTATCATGATGAAATATTATCTCATTTTTATAGGTTGTAAAATTTGCTTACTTGCTTTTATATACAATACTCAAGCTGTTTTTTATATAAAAAAATTATGACTTTAAAAAAACTCAAATCTTGACACTTTTTAAAAATTATGATATTTAAAAGCGTTTATAGCAATATAATAAAAAATAAGATGATAAAGAAAACAATGTGTTTCTTTTTTTCTATAACTTCAAACAACAGGATTAATTTACAGGATTATTATTATGATTTGTACAACTATTAGAGAAGGTGACGACTGCGTATTCATGACAAAAAAAGGCTGCAGCTACAATGAAGGAGCATGTCTTACCATAATTGATGAATGCAAGGGATGTTCACGAACCTCAGACTTTGAAACAGGTAGTTATTGCACTGCTGCTCCTGATCCTTCATTAAAATGGAAAAATGGAATCTGTAATTTCGCAACCCATGTCAAAATCGTTGACACTTCAAAAAAACAAAAGGTCAATCCAATTAAAGCATCCAAGAGAAGATAAACTTTTTATTCTTCAGTTTTATTTAAACTCTGTGGTTTCTATTTTAATAAAGCTGCAGAGTTTTTTTAGGTTTAAATTTTGTCTGGTATCAATTTTAAAAGAGTGACTTATGAATCCAATAGCACAAGAATTAAACAATATTATTAATGGATCCAACCCCCACATTTTTGAAATGCTTTCTAATATGGGAAAAGCACTTTTTTTCCCAAAAGGCATCCTTAGCCAGAGTGCTGAAGCCAAACAAAAAGCAGATAAAATTAATGCAACCATAGGTATTGCCAAAGAAGGGAACAAAGTATTGAGCCTTCCTTCTGTTACAAAGTATATTAAAGATATTGCACCTGATAATTATTTGACCTATGCTCCTTCTTTTGGAATTCCGGCCTTGCGCAACAAATGGAAATCTGAAATTTATAAAAAAAATCCATCTTTGAAAAATAAAGAAATCAGCCTTCCTGTTGTGACATCTGGTATCACCCATGGGGTCAGCACATTTTCCGATATGTGGGTTGATCCTGATGATGTGATTGTTCTGCCTGATATGATGTGGGGGAATTATAATATGACTTTTTGTGTCAGAAATAATGCCAGCATCGTACATTTTAAGGCCTATGATGATAAGTTGACTAAGTTTAATATTGATTCTTTTGAACAGGTGGTTCGGGATCAGGCAAAGAAAAATGATAAAATTATTACTATTTTAAATTTCCCCCATAATCCTTGCGGTTATTCTTTGAGTGTAGCCGAAGCACAAAGGGTTGCAGAAATTCTCATTGATATTGCCCAGCAGGGAACCAATGTGGTTGCAGCCTGTGACGACGCTTATTTTGGATTGTGCTTTGAAGAAGAAACCCGCAAAGAATCCATATTCTCCCTGTTGGCCGGAGTAAATAAACGTCTTGTGGCTGTAAAACTGGATGGCGCGACAAAAGAAGAATATGCATGGGGATTGAGAACCGGTTTTCTCACATATGGTGTTTGGGCTAGTAACAACACTGTTCTTGGAGCTTTGGAAAAGAAAACCGCTGGATGTATCAGGGGAAATATTTCCAATGCTTCCCATTTAAGCCAGACCATTATTTTAAAATCCATGGAAGATAAGAATTATGAGTTGTATAAACTAGAAAAATTTGAACTTCTGAAAAAACGGGCTTTAAAGATAAAAACAGTTTTAAAAAATCCGAAGTTCAAGAATGCCTTTGATGTTTATCCATTTAACTCAGGCTATTTCATGTGTATCCGGCTTAAGGATGTGGATGCAGAACAATTAAGGGTTCATCTCCTGGATAATTATGGAACCGGGTTGATTTCCATCGGATCAAAAAATATCCGGGTGGCCTTTTCCTGTCTTGAAGAAAATGATGTTGAAACATTATTTGATATTATATTAAGCGGAATTGCTGACCTAAAAAAAGGTTGATTTTCATGGGTTTCAAAGAGAATGTTGGTTCGCGGGATATTGCAATAGCTGGGAGATGGCTTTTTTACTTTGTTTTAATCGGACTTATTGCCGGTTGCGGCGCCATTGTTTTCCATTATTTATGCGGGCTGGGCATGCATTATTTCCTGGATCTCATGGCAGGATACAGACCTGCATCCCCGGCAGGAGAACATCTTCTTTTACCACACTCCCAGACACCTTTTAACAAATGGATGCTTTTAATCCTTCCTGCTTTGGGTGGTCTTGTAAGCGGGTGGATCGTTTATACATTTGCCCCTGAAGCTGAAGGTCATGGAACAGATGCTGCTATTGATGCTTACCACCATAAGGGAGGGTTGATAAGGAGCAGAATACCTTTCATCAAAACAATTGCCTCTGCTATTACGCTCACAACTGGAGGATCAGGGGGCAGGGAAGGGCCTATTGCACAAATCGGTGCCGGCTTTGGATCTTTTCTGGCAAGCAAATTCAACCTTTCAGAAAGAGAAAGAAGAATTATGATGGCAGCGGGTATTGGTGCCGGAGTCGGGTCAATATTTCGGGCTCCTCTGGCCGGAGCACTTTTTGCCGCCGAAGTTCTATATCGAGACCCTGACTTTGAATCAGAAGTCATTATCCCGGCTGGTATTTCCTCTGTTGTAGCTTATTGTACTTTCTGCCTTGTTTTTGGATGGGGCTCTTTATTTGATTCTCCAAATTTTAAATTTCAAAATCCATTGGAACTTGGACCATACCTGGTCCTTGCCGGCGTGCTTGTGCTCACCGCTATTCTTTACATTAAAGTATTTTATGGGGTCATTGATCTTTTTAAAAAATTATCAATCCCCAACCATTTTAAACCGGCTATAGGTGGTTTGATTACCGGTATTATCGGTTTTTTCCTTCCATATACCCTTGCATTTGGTTATGGAATTGCTCAGCAGGCAATCTTCAACCAGGTGGCCATTCCAACTTTGATCGCATTGGCCCTGGGAAAGATATTCACCACATCGTTTTCCATTGGGTCTGGTGGTAGCGGGGGAGTATTCGGTCCATCCATTGTCATAGGAGGAGCCATGGGGGGAGCAGTTGGAAAAATTTTTCACATGCTCATCCCTTCTGTTGTTACCAGCCCGGGATCATTTGTTATTGTTGGTATGGCAGGTTTTTTTGCCGCTGCATCCAACACACCTATTTCAACGATTATTTTTATCAGTGAGATGACCAATTCTTATCACTTATTGTTACCCAGCCTTATGGTATGCTCCATTTGTTATTTATTGTGCCAGCGATGGACGATCTTTGAAAATCAGGTCAAATCAAGGATTGATTCTCCAGCCCATGCCGGTGAATTTATGATGGATATTCTTCAAACGATAAAAGTTGAAAATTTAAAGCAATTGATCAAAGAGGTTAGATGTGTGAAAGAAGATATGCCATTCAGTGAATTTAAAAAAATATTTTCAAGCACAAAACAACATTATTTTCCTGTTCTTAACAGAAAAGGTGAGTTTTCAGGCATTTTTTCCTCCAACGATATTAGAGAAGTTATTTTCACCGCCCATATAGAACAATTGGTTGTTATGAAAGATATCATGGTGTCTGATTTGATATACACAACACCTTCTGAGGACTTGAACACAGTGCTTTTAAAGTTGACGCAAAAAAATATTGATGCATTACCGGTTATGGATGAAGATGGTACGGGCAAGCTGATGGGATTGATTTACAGACGGGACATAATCTCACATTACAATGAGTATATCAAAAAAATAAAAGATCACGAATAGTTAACTTTTTTTAAAACCAATCCCTGGGGCGGAGCGGTCTGACCGGCAATGGTCCTGTCTTTCGCATCTCGTATTCTGATAAACTCAACTAAAGATATTTTATGCAACCCTGCAAGGACAATGGTTCCAATAAGATTTCGTACCATGTATTTTAAAAATCCGTTGGCACAAATTTTAAATACAAACCGCTGATTATCCAATAGACTAATGTTAGCAAAAAAAACTTCTCGAATTGTTGAAGAACGCTGACTTCCGGTATTTTCAAAAGACTTAAAATCAAAAACGCCTGTAATGGCATGGCAGCATTGTGTCATTGAAAGCATATCCAGCGAAGATCGGATATGCCATTGATACAGCCTTTGTATGGCACAAGGGTCTTCTCTGTTTAAAATAAGATAGTTATACTCTTTGGAAACAGCATTATACCGAGCATGGAAACTATCTTCTACAAGGTGGCAGTCCCTTATTACAATGGGATCTTTTATCAGACTGTTCAGGGCTGCTTTAAGTTTTTTTGGCAGAATATCTGTATCAGCATGAAAATTTGCCACCTGGCCCAGGGCATGAACACCGGCGTCGGTTCGCCCGGATCCATTAATCTTGATCTCCTGGTTCAGAATCAGACTTAAAGTTTTTTCGATTTCACCTTGAACTGTTTTTGTGTCTGGTTGTTTTTGCCACCCGAAAAAGTTTGTACCATCATATTCAATAATAATTTTAAAATTTTTTTTCATTATCAACGATAAATTGGGATAGTTTTTTATTGGCTTTGAGAATGGTAAAGGATAATTTATTGGCTGAATCCGGTCCAAGAATTTTTGTATATTTTAAATATAAATTTTTATAGGAAAGTGCAACAGGGCTTTTTAATTCAAGTCCCTTTGCAGTGGGTGAGATAAATGCTGCCTTGCCTTTAGACTTGCGATTGACAAGTTCTTTTTTTACCAGAGCATCTACAAAGCGTGTAATAGTTGAAGGAGTAAGGTTAAGCCGACGACTTAATTCTTTTGGACTGATTCCGGGCGTATCATACACCAATAGCATTAATGATGCATGGGCAGGGGAGAGATTTAAGAAAGCAAATTCTTTTTCAGCAAGTTTTAATAAATACCTGGACAGGGCATTGGTATTAAAAAACAGACAGCTTTCTAAGAAATTTTCATTGTTTTCCATTTTTACCTCAAAAAAAGTTGCGATTGCATATACAATTATAGTCTTTAAACCCTTATGTCAACACAAGAATGTCCATTGTTAATGGACTGGTATCACTTGAATCCGGTTGGGGTGGATTGCGACTCATCCGATTGAACTGTTCTTACAGGTTCTAAATTGCGCTGCACTAAACGGCAAAACTCGCTAAGCTCAAACACTTGCCGTTCTTAACATTTCGCTGCATTAAGAACCTGTACAGAACAGCAATCAACGATTCCCTGTAACCCAACCTCCCTGGAAAATCACTTCAGACCCAAACTCTTTATTATATGTGTCAATGTATTAAAAGTAACAGAAAATTTGTTTTTTGATAAACTCAAGGTACAATATAGTTTGTCTTTTTGATTTCTCTTTACAGGTATTTTCAAAGTTGCTAATTATTGATTTAAACCATGATATTACTTGAACTGAAATCGTGTTTAAGGCAATTGAAGAGGAAAAATTTTACATCATTACTCATCCGGAAATGAAATTTCTGGTTCAATTGAGGATGAACCTAATTATGGAAGAACGTAACCCAGTCTTCCTCCAAAAGGAGTTCCAACTAATTTAAAAAAATCGAACATATCCTAAAATTTTGAAGGATTATACATGTATCAATTATGTTTTTATGTGCCGGAATCACATCTTGAAAAAGTTAAAATAGCTCTTTTTGAAAAAGGCGCCGGAAAATTAGGCAATTATGATTCATGTTCATGGGAGACTGAAGGTGTCGGGCAATTCAGACCACTACATGGCAGCAGTCCTTTTATCGGAGATAAAAACAAGGTCGAACAGGTCCGGGAATTCAGAGTTGAAATGGTGATTCAGGATGGTTACATAAATTCGGTCTTAAGTAAATTAGTGGAAGTTCACCCCTATGAACACCGGCTTATAGTGTTTGGGAAATTAAAACAATCAAAGATTTTGCAAAGACATGATCCTCCTGGATATGGGAAAAAACCCAGAGTATTTGACGGTAGGCAAAACACCCCTTGAAAGAGTGCATAAATTACCGGCAAAGTTAGATTCCATAAGGCGAAGCAAGGAGCTGGGATCTGTTGTTTTAGAGGCTGAAAAGGACCTGTCCCACAAATATGTGGGACAGGTAGGGTCAATTTTCAGAAACATATCTAAACCATTGAAATACCAACTTTTTCTTGTCAATGATCTGATTTTATGAACCGACATTCCTTAAAATGGACAAAAAGCATCTGTCCTGCTTACTTTGAGTTAAATCATTTACACAAATCAAAGGGCAAAGTATAATACTTTTTCAAATTATTTTTAAGGAGTAAATTTAATGAAAGGCTTTAAATTTGCCGGTATTTGTGCCGGGATTAAAAAAAATGGTGGAAAAGACCTGGGACTTATATATTGTGAGAAGCCGGCGGCGGCGGCGGCTTTATTTACAAGAAACAAGGTGATGGCAGCACCCGTGCTGCTGGGAAAAGAAAAAATTAAAAAAGGCTTTTGTCAGGCTGTTCTTGTGAACAGTGGCAATGCCAATTGTTTTACAGGGGAGAAAGGAATCAACGATGCTATTGCCTGTTCAAAATTGCTTGGCAATTGTCTTGATATTTCCCAAGACCTTGTTCTGGTATCTTCAACCGGTGTAATTGGTGCAAATCTTCCCATGGATAAATTTGACGCTGGAATTCCGGCAATCGTCAAACAGCTTTCTTTTGAGGGCATGGATAATTTTGCCGATGCTATTCTTACAACAGATACCCATCGGAAAATTGTAAAAAAAACCGGGGAAATTGGGAATAAATCATTTGCAATAATGGGATTTGCAAAAGGCTCTGGAATGATTCGTCCGGATATGGCCACAATGCTGGCATACATTTTAACAGATGTAGATATTTTGCCACAAGATTTAAAAAACTGTTTAAGCGCTGCCAATGAAAAGTCTTTTAACAGGATTACAATTGATGGCGATACCAGCACCAATGATACCCTTTTGGCTCTTGCAAACGGTAGCTCAGAAATTAAAATTAATGATACAGATTCTAAGATAGTATTTCAAAATGCTCTTGATGAAGTCTGTTTTCAACTTGCTAAAATGGTTGTCAAAGACGGGGAGGGTGCCACAAAATTTGTACAGATTATCGTTAAAGGAGCTAAAACCAAAAAAGATGCATTTAAAGCATCTGAAGCCATTGCCCATTCCAATCTGGTAAAGACGGCTATTTATGGAGAAGATCCAAACTGGGGAAGGATCACTGCAGCGGCCGGCCGGTCAGGAGCCATGGTTATTCCTGAAAATATAGATCTTTTTTTTGATGAACAGCCTTTGGTTTTGAAGGGTAGTTGGGTGGGAGAAGAAGCTGAAAAAAAGACAGCCAAGATTATGAAAAACAATGAAATCACAATTACACTTGATCTCAACCTTGGACAAGAAACCGACTATTTCTTCTTTTGTGATTTTAGTGAAGATTATGTGAAAATCAACGCGGAATACAGGTCATAAGATGCGGCTTCAAAAATACCTGGCCCATGCAGGAATTTGTTCCAGAAGAAAAGCAGAAGAACATATTTTAAACGGTCGAGTAAAAGTCAATCAACAGATTGTAACTGAACTTGGAACAAAAATTGATTCTGAAAAGGATATCATTTTTTTTAATAATGAAAAGGTTATTTTAAAAGAAAAATCGCCTAAAATCTATATTGCCCTGAACAAGCCAGTGGGATATGTCTCATCTTGTTCACAGCAGAAATCAAAAATTATCCTTGACCTGATCGATATTGATGAGCGGGTGTATCCAATAGGCCGACTTGATAAAGATTCCAAGGGACTTTTGCTTTTGACCAATGATGGAGATCTCCACAATAGATTATCCCATCCTTCTTTTAATCATGAAAAAGAATATATTGTGACCACTCTTCATCCAATATCTAAAACATGCTTAATGGAGATGGCTAAAGGCATGGTCATTGACAAAGTCATAACTAGAAAAGCAAAAGTAAAGCGTCTTTTAAAAAATAAATTCAATATTGTTTTAAAACAAGGTAAAAATCGTCAGATTCGCAAAATGGTTGGAAAAAGCGGGAACAAAGTTGATTCACTGAAAAGAGTCAGGATTGCCAATATCTATCTTGAAAATTTACAAGAAGGGAAATGGCGTTATTTAACCCTTAAAGAAATAAAACAATTAACCGATTGATTGAATCCCAATGGTTTTTCTTATTTTTTCAAGAAAGGGAACAGAAAATTCTCTTGCTTTTATTGAACCTTTTTTAAGAATTCCATCAATATCAGATGGATTTTTCATAAGCTCTTCGTAGGATTTTCTTGGATTTTTCAATATTTCATCAATATATTCAAAGAGTTCCTGCTTCATAGTTCCCCATGCAATACCCTGCCTGTAACGATTTGCAAGATTTATAGTTTCCGATTCACTTGCAAATGCCTTGTATATTGAAAAAAGTGTGCATGTATCAGGATCCTTGGGTTCGTCCGGTCCAAGGGAATTGGTTTTTATCTTCATAATCAGTTTTCTAAGACGTTTTTGTGTGTCAAACAATGGAATGAAATTATGATAGCTTTTACTCATCTTCCGCCCGTCAAGACCTGAGAGAACAGAAGAAGTCTCATCCACAACAACTTCGGGAAGAATAAACAATTTTTTATAAACATGGTTAAATCTTGCTGCTATATCTCTTGTCATTTCAAGATGCTGAACCTGATCCTTTCCAACAGGAACTTTTCTGGCATTAAACATCAGGATATCTGCAGCCATAAGTATTGGATATGAAAAAAGGCCCATGGTTATGCCTTTATCAGGATTGTTATTACCTTGTTCTTCATTTTCAGATACTGATGCTTTGTAAGCATGGGCTCTGTTCATCAACCCTTTTGCAGTAAGGCTGGTGAGAATCCATGTCAATTCAGGTATTTCAGGAATATCAGATTGGCGATAAAAAACACAGTTATCATAATCCAGACCTAAAGCGATCCATGCAGCAGCAATCTCAAATGCTGATTGTCTTCTTAGCTTAGGGTCATGATTCTTAATCAAAGAATGATAATCCGCAAGGAAATAATAGGATTCAAGCTCTGGATTTTTACTTGTTTCAACTGCCGGACGAATGGCACCAACATAATTGCCAAGATGTGGCGTACCGCTTGTCGTGATACCTGTTAAAAAATCTGCATTTTTCATTTTAAATAATTCCTGAAATAAATATTATTTTTAAATAAAGGGGATTAACAAAAAGTTAGGGTTTAATCAATAAGTTTGTTTTTCTTTGCATACTCAGTGACAAACTGAATTTCTTCTTTTTTTGTTTTCAATAGTCCATCCAGTTTAGCGTTTAAAACCTGGTTGATAATGGTACTAAAAACCGGTCCTGAAGGTATTCCTATTTTCAATAAATCTCTGCCTTTAATATATGGTTTTATATTTCTTTGGTGCGTATAAAAATTCGAAATGGCTTTTTTAATGTCCTGCTTTTTGGAAAGAGCCATCATATATAAAATGTATTCCGTATTAAAATTAATTAAAGCCCAATACAGATCTTGCCTGGAAAAAGAAGATGATGAACTTTCCAGGACAAATAACTGTTTTTCAGCCTTATATCTCATATCAAAAAGGATATTGCGCTCTTTTGGCGGTACTTTGAGCCTTTTACATATTTGTTCACAGACGTTAAAAGAACACCGGTTCAATAGAGCCATAAAATAAACAGACCACCTTGGATATTGTTCATCAACAAACAAAAGATCATGCCAGGACAAAATCTTGTTCACAGACTCAAGCAATTGATATGTATTGGGGATAATTGTCAAATCTTTATGAAGAACTTTTTCAAGGCCGTACACCTCCATTGTTCGAATGGCAGGAATTGGATTTTCTTCTTCAAAGATTTGTTTTAATTCCGATAATACCCTAAGACCGCTTAGATTCTTAAAACAATCTATCCTAATTGCATTTTTAATTAAATTTGAAGTTACCTTTCCAATTTTAAATCCAAATCGGTTTGAAAATTTAATTGCTCTGAAAATACGTGTGGGGTCTTCAACAAAGCTTAAATTATGGATGATTCTAATAGTTTTATCTTTTAGGTCCCTAGTGGCACCAAAATAATCTATCATGGTTCCGAAATTATCCGGATTCAGGTTAATCGCCAAAGTATTAATGGTAAAATCCCTTCGGGCAAGATCAAGTTTTATGGAACTTTTTTCAACAATGGGCAGGGCTGCCGGCGTGGTATAGTATTCTAACCTTGCAGATGCAACATCAATTTTAAAAAAATCCGGGAAAATAATGACTGCCGTACCAAATTTTGTATGGGTATTAATTCTGCAGCCTTCTTTTTTAGCATATACTTTGGCAAATTCAATTCCATCTCCTTCAACAACAATATCGATGTCCTCAATTTGTCTATTCAGCAGCAGATCTCTTACAAACCCGCCGACAACATATAGGTTAAGCCCCATTTCATTACCAATTTGTCCAATTTTTTGAAGCAGTTGTTTTATCCGGTTATCAAGCCGTTGGTACAAAATATTTTCAATTTTTCTTTTTTTAGCATTTTTTTTAACACCCAGTTCAGTGTCATTTCGTTTGAGTGTTTTGTTATGTTGAACCAGATAATTGAGCAGGTCAGTGCGGGTGATAACACCTTTAATCCATCCATTGTCGATAACCGGCAGAATTCTGTGTTTTCCTTCGATAATTATATTTTCAATCTGGGATACATCAGCATTGGAAGAAATATAACGGGTTTCAGAATTCATATATTCTTTCACTGGAAGATGAGACAGATTATGATGAGCTGTTTTTTCTATTACTTGTCGCGTAATATACCCTTCATAGGAATTTTTATGTTTGTCCACCACCAATAATGAGTTTATATTGTACCGAGTCATCAGGTTGCCGGCTTTTTTACAGGTAATGTGGGGTTCAACGGTTATTGCAGGTGAAGCCATCAATTGATTTGCTATTTGGATACTCTTTACTTCTTTTTGAAGGCGTTCAACAAGTTTTATTTCAACCTGTGCCAGGGTTTGGTTGTCAACCTTTGCTGAAGCCGCATAAGAATGTCCACCCCCACCAAATCCGGAAAGAATTTTCCCCACGTCAACTTCCGGTATCGTGTTTCTTGCAATAATATTGATTTTATTGTCCATTAACACAACAGCAAAAAAGATATCAAGGTTTTCCATTCTGACAACCTTTTGAACAATTGTTGCAAGATCTGTAATATATGTTGGTGAAGAAATCACAGATATATGAATATCAATCCCATTTATTTTATGGAGAGTCATTTCGTTCAACAATTCATTCAACCATGTGACCTGTTCTGATTTGATTTCTTTAACCACAAAACTGACGATGGTATTCAGGTTAGCGCCACAGGATAAAAGGAAAGCCGCCTGTTCAAGGTCCTCTTTGGTAGTGGAGGAATAAGTAAATGATCCAGTATCCTCATATATCCCCAATGCCATGATCGTTGCTTCTTCAGGGCTGAGAACAATCTTTTTTTCCTGTAACAATTTACTTAATATAGTTGTTGTCGCACCGGTTTGCCTTATAATTTCAAATGATCCTTTTATATCACCGTCCATGGACGGATGATGGTCATAAATATCTATTTTTAAGTTGTTTTTATCAAATAAATCAGACACCTGGTTCAATCGATTTTTTTGTCTTGTATCAACAAGCACAAGTCTGGATACCTTTGAAAAATCGATGGAACCCGGGTCTGCCATATTAAACAGGTAACTTGTAGAACTGATAAAAAAATCGCGTAAACTTTTTTCCTGTGATCCGGGAAAAATAATAACCGAACCAGGATACAATTTTTGAGCCGCAAGCATGGATGCAATGGCATCAAAATCTGCATTGACATGACTGGTAATAATGGTCATAGCTTTAATCAATTTCTTTTTTTTATTCAAAGGATAACTCCTGTTGTAATCAAATGATAAAATTTATATAGTATATATATCTGTAATTTACAAATGATCTGCCTTTGGTATTTTAAATTTAATAAAAGGTACTGCGATTCGAAGGATTACAAAAAGGATGGGAAATGACTAGGATTTATCAATGGAAGGGGAAAAACCCCAGAGGAAGAAAAGTAAAGGGAGAAATAGAAGCTGAGACTTTAGAGTATGTAAAACAAAATCTTAAAAGACGAAAAATCACACAAAGCAAGATCAAAAAAAAGCCAAAAGATCTTTTTGAGAATATAAAATTTCTTCAACCTAAAGTCAAAGAAAGAGATGTCATTATATTTTCCAGACAGTTTTCCACTATGATTGATGCCGGATTACCACTTCTTCAATGCTTAGATATCCTGCAGTCACAGCAGGAAAACCCCACCTTTAAAAAGAATCTTAAAAAAATCAAAGAATCGGTTGAATCCGGCGAAACCTTTGCAGATGCATTAAAAAGATTCCCAAATGCGTTTAATGAACTATTTGTCAACATGGTTGCGGCAGGCGAGGCGGGCGGTATTCTCGATACCATATTAAAGAGACTGTCTGCATATATGGAAAAAATGGCCAAGCTCAAGCGTCAGGTAAAAGGGGCAATGACATACCCAATAATTACCATTATAATTGCTATTATTGTTGTTGCAATTATACTTGTATTTGTAATCCCTGTTTTTGCAGAGATGTTCGACGACTTTGGTGCAAGCTTACCAGCACCGACTTTATTTGTAATGGCGCTGAGTAACTTTGCTATCGATAATATAATTTATATTATTGGAGGGATCTTAGCAATTTCTTTCTTAATTAAGCGTACCTATGCATCAAATAAGGGTCGCATTTTAATGGATGACATTTTTTTAAGACTTCCTGTTATTGGCATTTTGATCAGAAAAGTTGCTGTGGCTAAATTTACAAGAACAACCAGTACAATGATTGCAAGTGGTGTATCTCTTCTTGAAGTGCTCGATATTGTGGCAAAAACAGCTGGGAATAAAACCATAGAATTTGCCATACAGGATGTTAAAACCGGCATTTCAGAAGGCAGATCAATGTCTGATCCTTTGCTTGAAAGCGGTGTTTTTCCTTCCATGGTCTGTTCCATGATTGCGGTGGGGGAATCCACCGGAGCCCTGGATATAATGATGGAAAAGATAGCTGATTTTTATGATGATGAAGTAGACCAGTCAGTTAAAAATCTGACAGATATGATAGAACCTTTCATGCTTGTTTTTCTTGGAGTTGTGGTTGGGGGACTTGTCATTTCAATGTATTTACCCATTTTCAGCATGGCGGGTGCCATTCAATAGATCATGAAAAATAACGACTTTAAAAATTCATCAGATTTTTCAACTCAAATCAAGTGGATTATCCTGTCAAGAGTTGTTTTTACTATCGTCATGATTATATCCTGCCTTGTTTTTTCTTTAGGAGAAAACTTATCCTTCTTTTCACAACCTTTTTTTTCTTTGTATAATATTGCAGCAATTATTCTGATACTTTCAATTGTTTATTTGATCTGGCTGAATAAATTCAAAAAGAAAATGGCTCTTGCCTATTTCCAGACCATTGCAGATACAATAATTGTAACAGCCATTATTTTTGTTACAGGCAGCTATGACAGTATCTTTACTTTTTTTTATCTGGTCGTAATTATATATACATCTATGTTGCTACTTCAAAAGGGCAGCTTGATCATTGCAACTATTTCATCTCTGCAGTATGGTGTCTTGATCGAGCTGGAATACTATAAAATCATCCCCCCTTTTTTAGACTCCTATTTTTTATCCAATCCTATAAATGAGAGTCATATTATTTACAGAATCATCATTGTAATTGTGGCATGCTTTGCAGTAGCAATTCTCAGCGGTATTCTGGCTCTTCAGTTAAAAGGAGCCAAACAGGATTTAAAAATAGCCCAGGAACATTTGAAACGGGTCGAAAAAATGGCTGCCATGGATGAAATGATTTCCGGCATAGCCCATGAAATAAAAAATCCATTGGCCTCATTATCCGGTTCAATTCAATTGCTCCAAGAAGATACAAAACCAGGCTCTTATGAAGATAAGTTGATGCAGATAATTTTAAGGGAAACCCATCGACTTGAAAATATTGTTAATGATATCCGACTTTTTGCAAAACCGCATACAGATAATGCCATTAGTATAAAGCTTGCAGATGCCATTGAAGAAACTATTGAACTTTTTTTAAATGACCCGAAATGGAATCAAAAGATTAGTGTAACCACCAACATGAATAAAAACCTTAATGTTTTTATTGATCCATCGCATTTCACTCAAATTCTATGGAATTTATTAAAAAATGCCGCCCAGTCAATAAAAAATCATGGGGAGATTAAAATTATACTTAAATCATCTATAAATAATCGAGTTCATTTGGCGGTTAAAGATTCAGGTAATGGAATTCGAAAAGAAGATTCCACTCATATTTTTGATCCATTTTATACTACTAAACCAGATGGTACAGGACTCGGTCTTTCTATTATTCATAGATTGATTGATACTTATAACGGCATGATTGATTTTGAGTCAACACCTGGAAGAGGAACTATTTTCACTGTTCTTTTTAATGGCGACCCATCAAAAACAAAATAACAAAATCTTGACAATTTTAGGTTAACTAGGCTATTTATGCGTGTTTTATCAAAACTAAAGTTAAACGGTCTGTAAGATGCAATTGTAATAAGGATATGAAGGTAAATATTTATGGATAAAGATAACCAGCTGATACAAGTTCGAAAAGAAAAAATCAAAGAATTAAAAGAAAATGGGATTAACCTGTATCCTAATGATTTCAAACCATCATGTTCTATTAAAGTGCTTAAAGAAATTATAGAAAAAAAATCTGATACTTTAGGGGAAAAGGGTGATCAGTTCGATATGGCTGGAAGAATGATGGCCATCAATAAAATGGGAAAATCATCTTTTGTCAGGTTTAAAGATGGTTCTGATCAACTACAGATATATTTACAAAAAAATACTCTGGGAGATGAAACTTATTCTTTGTTCAAAAAACTTGATATTGGTGATTTTATAGGTGTTAAGGGGCCCTTGTTTCAAACCAGGACAGGAGAATGGACACTTCTGGCAAAAGAATTCAGATTGCTCTCAAAGGCAGTCAGACCATTACCTGAAAAATTCCATGGAATAAAAGATCCTGAAAAAAGATATCGTCAGAGATATCTTGATCTTATCACAAATGAAGATACCAGACAGATTTTTATAAAAAGAAGCAAAATCGTAGCTTCCATGAGACGGTTTTTTGAAGAAAAAGGCTTTATGGAGGTTGAAACGCCCATGATGCAGCCTTTAGCCGGGGGAGCTGAAGCCACGCCTTTTAAAACCTGGCACAACGCCTTGGGAATGGAACTCTTTTTAAGAATTGCCCCGGAATTATATTTGAAACGACTGGTTGTGGGAGGATTTGAAAAAGTATTTGAAATTAACCGAAACTTCAGAAATGAAGGCGTTTCAACTCGACACAACCCTGAATTTACAATGGTTGAATTTTATCAGGCATATGCAGACTATGAAGAGTTAATGGAGTTAACTGAAGATATGTTTGAATCCATTGTAACTCAAGTTGCAGACTCAACCATTATAGAATATCAAGGTCAGGCCATTGATTTTAAAAAAGGCTGGCAACGTATTCCAATGATAGAATCTCTTACAAAAATTGGTGGAATTGATCCTGCAATAATAAATGATACTAAGCTTTTGCTCAACTTTGCACAGGAAAAAAATATAAAAATAACTAAAAAAGACAGGCATGGGAAAATTTTAACCAAACTTTTCGACACTTTGGTTGAACCCAAGTTAATTCAGCCCACATTTATAACCGGATACCCTGTGGAAGTATCTCCCTTATCTAGGAAAAGCGATGATAATCCCGAATTGACTGACCGGTTTGAATTATTTATTGCCGGCAGAGAAATTGCCAATGGCTTTTCTGAAATTAATGATCCTGAAGATCAGTATAATAGATTTTTAATGCAGGTAAGACAAAGGGATGAAGGAAATCCAGAAGCTCATATCATGGATTCTGAGTATGTGGAGGCCCTTGAGTACGGGATGCCGCCAACTGCTGGAGAAGGTATTGGAATTGACAGGCTGGTGATGCTTTTGACCAATTCGGCGTCCATTCGAGAGGTTATACTTTTCCCCCATATGAAAAAGAATATTTGAATAAATGGTCTTTGAATTATTTATAGCAGGCAGATACCTTAAGGCAAAAAGAAAAGAAGGATTTATTTCTCTGATTAGTTTTCTTTCCGTTGCAGGCGTTACACTGGGAGTTATGGCCCTTGTGGTTGTGATTGCTGTAATGAGCGGTGCTGAAACAGATTTTAGAAAACGAATTCTGGGACTTGAACCCCATATCCTTGTTATGAATTATTCTGGAAAATTTAATGTAGATTCTTCTCTATTAACTGAACTTAATCAAAAAGAACACGTAAAAGGCGCTTCACCGATTTTATTTGCCCAGGCAATGATAAGGTCAAGTCGTTCTTTTTCCGGTGTCATGATTCGAGGAATCGATCCTGAAAGCGGTTTTAGTCTTGTTAAGGGATTTAGCGCCAAACAACTAAAAAAAAGGTTTGACAAAGATAAGCTAAATGAAAATCTTCCCGGTATTATTTTAGGCCGGGCTCTTGCCGGTTCTGTTGGAGTAATCAAAGGAGACAAAGTAATTCTCATGTCGCCAAAAGGATTTATTTCTCCCTTGGGCCATATCCCTTCAATGAAACGTTTTATTGTAACCGATACATTTGACTCAGGCATGTATGAATATGACAGTGCCATGGCGTATATCAATTTAACAGAAGCTCAACAACTTTCCGGTGTTAAAAATCAAATTGACGCCATTGGTATCTGGATTGACGATGTGTTTAAAGCTAAATCAATTAAAAAAAGCCTAAAAGACATATTAAAATCTCCATTTTATTTACGCGACTGGATGGACATTAATAAAAGTCTTTTCTCAGCATTAAAACTTGAAAAAACAGCCATGTTTATTATTTTGACACTTATTATCCTTGTCGCTGCATTTAACATAGCCAGTGCTCTGATAATGATGGTGATGGAAAAAACAAAAGACATTGCTGTGTTAAAAGCAATGGGGGCCACCAACAAAACAATCAGAAGAATATTTATTCTTGAAGGTATGATTATTGGTTTTTTAGGTACATTCTTCGGTACTTTTTCAGGCATAGTCATTTGTTTGATCTTAAAAAAATATGATTTTATTCAATTACCGGATGCATACCCTTTTTCAACATTGCCGATCCAACTTGAATATTTTGATGTGCTGGTAATTTCCATCAGTGCAATGGTTATCTGTTTTTTTTCAACGCTATACCCTGCCTATAAAGCGTCAAAAATGGACCCGGTTGAGGCAATAAGATATGGATAATATACCCCTTATATCACTTCAATGTGTTACAAAATGTTTTTATTCCAAAACATCAAAGATTGAGATATTAAAAGATGCATCCTTTAATATTTACAAGGGTGAAAAAGTTGCTATTGTTGGATCTTCCGGAATTGGCAAATCGACGTTATTAAATATTGTTGGCGCACTTGATAACCCTGATTCCGGGCAGATTTTTTATAAAAAAAAAAATCTGCTCGCATATGGAGATGAAAAAATTGCCAGCTTTAGAAATTCAAAAATTGGTTTTGTATTTCAATTTCATTATTTGCTTCAAGGTTTTTCAGCCTTGGAAAATGTTATGATCCCGGGTTTGATAGCGCATCAAAATAAAAAAAGTGTTGAAAATAGTGCCCTAAATATGCTTGAAAGAGTAGGGCTGTCTTTTAGAGTTTCTCATCGGATAGAAGATCTTTCCGGAGGAGAACAACAGCGGGTTGCCCTTGCAAGAGCTTTGGTCATGGAGCCGGACATCCTTTTAGCAGACGAACCGACAGGAAACCTTGACCAGGAAAACAGCAAAAGTGTACATGCATTAATTGATGAATTGAATAAAGAGCTTGGCATGACAATTGTTGTGGTTACCCATAATAATGACCTTGCCCGGATGATGGAAAGAAACGTTACTATAATGGATGGGGAAATTATTCCTGTTTAATTTATTTGGAAAATTAGGGACCATATTATGACTAAATTTGTTTCAAAAAATATTTTCATTCTTATACTTTTAATTTTTTCATTTTTAATTAAGGACGTGTTTGCAGAATCAAAAATTAACATTGCTGTTTTCCCTTTTTCAATTTATTCCAGCCAACCCCATGATCAGTTAAAAGATAAAATTCCTTTAATGATATTAGAAAAGTTACAAGAAGAAATTACAAAACCAATTTTCGTAAAGGATAATATTGACAAACAATCTTGGGATGATTCCAAATATAGGGAACAGGGGATTAAACTGGGTGTTGACTACATAATAACCGGATCCGTCTTTATTGAAGGAAAAGGAATCAGTATAGACACCAAAATGATACATACCTATGAAAAAAATACCTTTTCAACATTTTTTTCCCAAGCTGATAACCTTGAAAATCTTTATTCAGCCATTTCACAACTTAGCAAAGAAATGATAGGTGATCTATTTCATGAAAAAACAATAATAGATATTGCAATTGTTGGGAATAAAAGAGTTGAATCTGATGCCCTTTTAAGAGTGATCAGCATTCAAACAGGCGACATTCTAAAACCGGATAATATTTCTAAAGATTTAGAAAAAATTTATGAAATGGGATATTTTGACAATATTATTGTTAAAAAAGAATCCCACGACAAAGGCGTTAAAGTCATTTTTGAAATAATAGAAAAATCGACTGTCCGGAAAATAAAATTCAAAAAAAATAAAATGTTTAAAGACGAAGAGTTATCAGATGTAGTTGATACAAGAACCGGTTCAATTCTCAATATTCACAAACTAAACTCAGACATTAATCGAATACGATTAATGTATACTGAAAAAAATTATCACAATTGCCTGGTTACCTTTGAAGCAATTCCCCTTGAAAATTCCCAGGCCGATATTGTTTTTACAATTAAAGAGGGAAAAAAAATCAGGGTTGAAAAAATTACCTTTGAAGGTAATAAACATTTTTCCGATAGAAAAATCAAAAGAGCTATTGGAACTTCAGAAAAAGGATTATTTTCATTTATCACCACATCAGGCAATCTCAAAGAAAACGAAGCAAAAAATGATACCATAAGAATTGAATCTTTATATAAAAACAATGGATTTATTGATACAAAAGTGTCGGATCCAATTATTGATATTGGTGAAAAATTTATTTCCATTCATTTTAAAATAGATGAGGGTGTACAATACAAAATTAAAAAAATTGAAATTACAGGGGATCTGATTTTACCCAAAGAAAAAATTTTAGATTCTCTTAAATCTAAAAAAACAGAATTATACAATAGAGAATCGATTAGAAATGATATCCATTCTATTTCCGATATCTATTCAAACAAAGGCTTTGCCAATGTCAAAGTTAATCCATTGGTCAATAGAAATGATACAGACCATACGATGACCATTACCTATTCAATTGATAAAGGACAACCTGTTTATTTTAACCGGATTAATATAAGCGGCAATTTAAAAACCCGTGACAAAATTATCAGACGGGAAATGAAAATAAAAGAACAGGGTCTTTACAGCAAAAAAGATATTTCAAAAAGCTATACAAACTTAAATAGATTGGATTATTTTGCCGGAATTGATATTGAGCCACAAAAAACTGCCGATGAAAATAAAATGGATTTAAATGTAAAGGTTGTTGAAAAACAAACCGGAAATCTGACTTTAGGAGGAGGATACAGCAGCGAAGATGGCGCATTCTTTCAAGGATCTGTTGAAGAAAGGAACCTGTTTGGAAGGGGACACAAGTTAAAATTTTCTGCTAAAATAGCCAAGGAAACTATTCTTTATAATATTGGTTTTGAAGAACCCTATATTTTTGATACCCCTGTTTCAGGTGGGATTGACCTTTATAAAGAAGATTTAGAGTATGATTTTTATGATAAAGATGCACTTGGAGTGAATTTGAAACTGGGTTACAGGATATTAGAAGATATGAAGATTGGAATCCAATATAATATCGAAGGATTTGAAATATCAAATGTTGAAACCATTTCCACCAATATGATCCCTGGCTCCTTTTTGACAAGCAGCATAAAACCGTATGTCCAATACGATTCCAGGGATCACTTTTTTTTCCCTACAAAAGGATACCGGTATAAAATTTCCATTGAGTATGCAGGAGAATTTTTAGGAGGTGACATCGATTACACAAAATACCTTTATGAAACAGGAATTTATTTTCCTCTTTTCTGGAAATTTACAGGAGCGCTGAATGCAGAAGCAGGATATCTGGACGATCGAACCTCCAATAATGTTAATATCGACTATATCTCATTTTATATGGGTGGGATGAAATCCATCAGAGGGTTTGATAAATTTGATATCAACGCTAATCAGCAAGGAGACATAAAGGACAGGGGGGGAGAAAAATTTGTTCAGTTCAATGCCGAAGTAACCTTTCCATTCGCAGAAAAATACGAGGTTGCAGGTGTGTTTTTTTACGACCGTGGCGATGTCTATAGAAAAAACGAGAAAATTGATTTAATAAGCCAATTCTCAAGCATTGGTACCGGCGTGAGATGGAATTCGCCAATAGGTCCTCTAAGACTTGAATATGGATGGGTTGTTGATGGCAAGAACGTGAAAACAAGATGGGATGGCCAATTTGAATTTTCATTTGGTGCATCTTTTTAAATTTTAAATTATTTGGAGAATTAAATGAAAAAAATAATCGTAATTTTATCTGTATTTATCTTTTTGGTAATAATCCCTCAGGCTTTTTGCGCAGATGTTGCAAAAATTGGAGTTTTCAATTTTCAGAAAATACTGACTGAATCAAGTGCAGGCAAAATAACTCAGAAACAAATTAATACAAAAGGCAATGAATTACAAAAAAAATTAAAATCTGAGAAAAACCAATTGGATGAGTTGAATAAAGCCATTGAAAGAGAAGCATTGGTCCTTAGTCCTGAAAAACTAAAGGAAAAACAACGCGATTTTAGGATAAGAGTTAATGATTTAAAAAAAATGCAGGAAGAATTTGCTCAAGAATTTAAACGCCTCGAAGTAAAATTGATTAATCAAATCCAAAAAGAAGTTTTTGAAATTTCAAATGAAATTGGAAAGAAAGCAGGATATTTACTCATATTTGAAAGAAAAACAGCAGGAATAGTATATCATCCGGCTCAACTGGATATTACTGATCAAATAATTAAAAAATATAATTTACAAGTTTCAAAAACCAATTAAATTTTCTATGGAACGATCTGTTAACGAAATAGCAAAAATTATTCATGCAATAATTTTTGGTAATCCGCTCTTCAAGATAAAGGGTGTTTCCTCTTTTGATGATGCAAACTCACACGATATTACATTTGCAGATGGTTCAAAATACTTGTCCGATCTCCAACAAACCAAGGCCGGAGCAGTAATTGTTCCGGATACATTTAAGTTTGATCAGGATCATTGCAAAAATGTCATAGTATTGAAAACCGACAATCCAAAAGCCTCATTTTTCAAACTGGTATCCTTATTCCATCCGGAAAAAATAAAGCCACCTTGTCTCCACAAAAATGCAGATATTGGATATAATGTAAAATTTGGGAAAAATCCAATTGTTGAATCCAAAGTTTTTATTGGAGATAATGTCAACATAGGTGACAATGTTCATCTTATGCCTGGTGTGTATATTGGCGATGATGTTTTGATTGGTGACAATACATTAATCAAACCCAATGTAACACTGATGGAAAAAACCAGAATCGGTAATAGTGTTATCATTCATTCAGGTACAGTTATTGGTTCAGATGGATTTGGTTTTACCCAGGATGCCGGCACCCATGAGAAAATAATACATACCGGGTATGTTCACATTGGAAATCATGTTGAGATAGGTGCCTGTAATACTATTGACAGGGGAACACTTGGTAAAACGATTATCGGAAACGGTGTGAAAACTGACAATCTTGTCCATATTGCGCACAATGTTAAAATTGGCGATAATACCTTGATTGTTGCCCAGGTGGGTATCGCGGGAAGCACCAGGGTTGGCAAGAACGTAATTATAGCCGGCAAAGCAGGGATTACCGGACATGTGACCATTGGTGACAATGCCATTGTAGGACCTTATGCGGGTGTTTCTAATGATGTCCCTGAAAACCAGATTGTATCGGGAGTACCTCATATGCCGCATGGTCGTTGGCGCAAGGTGGTCCGAATCATCTCCCGGTTACCGGAAATGAGAAAAACTCTTTTTTCATTTGAAAAAAGATTGAAGAATTTAGAAAACAAATAAATGGAGTTAGAATGATTCACCCCACGGCAATTATTGATCCCTGTGCCCAAATTGATGCCAACGTAACTATTGGCCCCTATGCTATTATAAAATCAGATGTCCACATAGGCTCCGGTGTCAGTATAGGGCCTTATACCACTATTGAACAATATGTAACCATTGGAGAAAACTGTCAAATTTTCCAAAATGCAGCCATAGGCTGTGCTCCGCAGGATCTTAAATTTCATGGAGAAAAAACATATTTAAAAATAGGCAAAGGATCTATTATAAGAGAATTTGTGACCCTTAACAGGGGAACAGAAGCCGGTGGAGGTGTTACAGAAGTGGGGGAAGAAAATTATTTAATGGCTTATACACACATTGCCCACGATTGTAAAACAGGAAAACAGGTTATCCTAGCAAACAACTCAACACTTGCCGGTCATATCATAATTGGTGATAATGTAACAGTGGGTGGTCTTGTTGCTATTCATCAATTTGTTCAAATTGGAGATTTTGCCTATATCGGAGGTAAATCCGCAGTGGTAAAGGATATCCCTCCATATGTGATTGCATCCGGAGATCGAGCCACTCTTCACGGGTTGAATAATGTGGGATTAAAACGCCATAAATTCCCTAAATCAACCCTTCAGGAACTTAAAAAAGCATATAGAATTTTTTTCCGTATCGGATTGACTGTAAAACAGGCTTCTGAGCGTGTTAAAGCTGAAACTGAACAAATTCCGGAAGTTAAAAATTTTATAAAATTTATTATCAATTCAAACAGGGGTGTCACCAGATAACTATAAGGTCACACATAACCTGGAGGTCACACGTAAAAAAATGAGGATAGGACTTATCGCGGGCGGCGGACAATTTCCCCTTCTATTTTCAAAAAAAGCCTTTAAGAAAGGGTATAAAGTTTTTGCCATAGGGTTTCATTCTGAAACAGATAAAATCTTAGCTAATCATGTTGACGCTTTAAAATGGATTTACCTTGGACAGATTTCAAAACTGGTCAAGTATTTTAAACAGCACAATGTTACACAGGCCGTCATGCTGGGCAGTATTAAAAAAACAAATATCTTTAAAGATATCCGCCCTGACTTTAAAGCGCTTTCCTTTATTGCAAAAACTTCCAGAACCCATGATAACTCGATACTAACATCCTTTGCTGACCTGCTTGCAAAAGAAGGGATAAAAATTTTACCCTCCACATTTCTTCTCCCCGAACTGATAAGTCCAAAAGGTTGCTGGACAAAAAGAAAACCAGATAAAAATGAAAAAAAAGACATTTTACAAGGATGGAAAATTGCAAAAGAAATCGGAACCCTTGATATCGGCCAATGTATCGTTATCAGTAACGGAACTATTTTAGCTGTTGAAGCAATTGAAGGGACGGATGCCGCAATAAAAAGAGGTGGTTTATTGTCACATCAAAATGGGGCGGTCGTTATAAAGCTCTCCAAACCCACACAGGATTTAAGGTTTGATCTTCCTTCTTCTGGATGTGGGACCATCGAGAGTATGCATGAATCCGGTGCCGGAGTTCTGGTATTAGAAGCTGAAAAATCCCTTGCTTTTGACAGAGAGGAAATGATAAATCTGGCCAATAAATATAATATATGTGTTCTTGCCTTTGCAGACGATGATATATCATAAAACTCACACCTAATATAAAGGACACACCTAATCTGAAGGTCACACCCTAAATGAATCTTCCTGTAAAATTAGACCATATAATGGTCCTTACCGGCGAACCATCCGGAGATTTGCATGCCGGCCATCTTGTCAGGGAAATTAAAAAATTAAATGATCGTGTTTATTTTTCAGGAATAGGTGGGCCCCATCTTGAAAACCAGAATGTAGATCTTTTTTATAACATCTCAAAGCTCTCTGCAATGGGACTTACAGAGGTCCTTATGCAGTTTGGGCAAATAAAAAAAGCCTTTGATCAATTTAAAAAAAAATTAAGAGAAAACACACCGGATCTAATTATTCTTGTGGATTACCCCGGGTTTAATTTAAAAGCTGCCCAGTTTGCCAAAGATCAATATAATATAAAAATTTTATATTATATTGCCCCAAAAGTATGGGCCTGGAAAAAATCCAGACTAAAAAAAATAAAAAAATATATTGACCATGCTGCATTGATATTGCCATTTGAAGAAAAAATATATAAAAAAGCTGAAATTCAATCGACTTATGTTGGCAATCCTTTGCTGGATGAATACTCTGAAAATATGCCAAAAATACTTTTAGGATCAGATCATTTATCATCAAATGATAAAGATTCCATTATTATAGGCCTGCTACCTGGATCCAGAAAAGCCGAGATAAAAAATCTGCTTGATATTATGATCAAAGCAGCAAACCTTATTCATCAAAATAATAAAAAAATTATTTTTATTATTTCCAAAGCAAGCTCTATAAAAAGTAAAGCCCTAGAAGCGGAGTTTAAAAAAAACAGGACCGATTTTATATTTCAAATCAGTGACGGGCCGGTTAAAAATATTTTTTTGAAATCCAACCTTGTAATTGCAGCCTCTGGAACAGTCACCCTGGAAGCTGCTCTGTGTTGTGTCCCAACCATTATAGTATATAAAATGTCATCTGTCAGTTATTGGATGGCAAAACTTTTTGTAAAAGTGAAGTACGCAGGATTAGCAAACTTAATCGTTAATGCCGAGGTGATGCCTGAACTATTACAAAATAATGCAACACCGGAAAAAATAAATAAAAAAGCCTTATATATGCTGGATAATCTATTCTATTTTAAAAATCAATTGCAAATGGTCAGAAAATTACTTGGGAAAAAAGGAGCTTCAAAAAGAGCTGCCAATATTGCCGTTTATATGCTGAAAAGATCAAAACTTTTATAATAAATTTGACAAATTAACTTAAATATTATTAGAGTGATTCCATAAAATACCAATTATAGCCATGTTAATAAATTAAGGATTATTTTCTGTTTTGATGACTTTTGAATTGACGTTACTTGTTATAGGCCTTTTATTATCAGGCTTCTTTTCTTCTTCTGAGACCGCTCTTTTTTCCATCAGCAAAGTTAAGGCCCTGCATATAGCAAAAGATGGTTCTAAAACTGGACAATTAATTTTAACGATGAAAGAAGACTCCCATACATTATTAACCACTATTTTAATTGGAAACAACATTGTAAATATTGGTGCGTCAGCCATTGCAACATCCATTGCACTTTCATATTTTAAGTCAAATGCCGTTGGTATTGCAACAGGTATTATGACAATGCTCATCCTTGTTTTTGGTGAAATTTTCCCCAAATCATTTGCCAACCATAACAATATTCTCGTTGCCAGGATTGTAATTTATCCGCTTTCCTGGCTTTCAAAATTGTTTTTCCCTTTGATCTACTTATTAAATTTTATACCCAAATTACATGGAACAGCAGACTCGTCCCATGAAACAGTGACGGAAGACGAATTGATGACCATGGTAGAAGTGGTGGAGGAAGAAGGGGAAATCAAAGAAGAAGAAAAAGAATATATTACCAATATCTTTGAGTTTGATGATACTTCTTGTTCTGAAATCATGACACCCAGGGCTGATATGTTTGTCTTAGATGTATCCCAGGATGTGGATATCAAAAAAATCCTTGAAACAGGGTTTTCCAGGATACCGGTTATTGAAGACAGTATCGATAACATTATTGGGATCCTGCATGTAAAGGATTTATTTGCAAGTTTCCAAAAAGCCTCTGAATCTGATACATCCCTGGATATTAAACAGATCATGAGAAAACCATATTTTATCCCTGAATCAAAAAAACTGGATTCTCTTTTACAGGATTTTAAGCAGAAAAAAAATCATATTGCCATTGTTGTGGATGAGCATGGTGGTATCTCAGGGATTGCAACCCTTGAAGATGTTGTTGAAGAGATCATTGGTGAAATTATCGATGAGACCGATAGAATGACACCTGATATTGTACGACTTAAGGGAAATAAGTGGTTGGTTGCGGGAAAGATTGATATTGATGATTTAAATAAAGAACTTGGAATTAAAATTCCAGAATCAAGCACATATGATACATTTTCAGGTTTTTTCCTTGAACAGATTGGCCGTATTCCAAAGTCTGGAGAATCCATTATCATCAACAAGTGGACGGCCACTGTTAAAGATATGGATGGAAACAGAATACAAAGTTTTATCATCAAAAAAGAACAATCTTGACATCTCCACAACCGATCAAACACCCGATACGGTTTTTTATTTTTATCTTACTTTTTAAGCGAAAGTGGTAACAAAAATGGTATGATTGATTCAAATACACAGCTTTATTGCATAATTGGAAATCCGGTCAGACATTCCAAAAGCCCGGCTATTCACAATGCATGGTTTCAACAACATCATATTAATGCGGTTTACCTGGCCTTTGAAATTGACGAAGTTTCAAAGGGTGTCGCAGCATTGAAAACTTTAAACATACAGGGTGCTTCTATTACAATACCATTTAAAGAATCCTTAATGGATCATCTTGACTGGATTGATGATGAAGCTTTGAACATAGGCGCTGTAAACACTATTAAAATCAAGAATGGAAAACTTCTTGGATATAATACCGACCACAAGGCTGCCATTTCTCCTTTAAAACCCTTTGGTATTAAGGATAAAAAAGTCTGTATCATTGGTGCAGGCGGAGCTGCCCAGGCCGTAGCCTATGGCATTTACAAGGAAAAAGGCAACATTGTAATTATAAATAGAGATAAAATCAAAGGGGAAAAACTGGCTTTAAAGTATAATGCTGATTTTATCCCCATGGCGAAAATAGATAAATTAGATGACTTTAGTGCAGATATTATAATAAACACAACCTCTATTGGGATGTACCCCAATGTCGAAAATATGGCTTTTCCTTCTCAATATATAAAATCGCATATGGTTGTTATGGATATTATTTATAACCCTTTGAAAACAAAATTGTTGAACCTTGCACACATCAAGGGATGTACAACCATTGGCGGCCTGTCCATGTTTATGCATCAGGGAGTTGCTCAATTTAAATTATGGACAGGCTTAACACCGGATATTGACCTGATGCGACGGGCAATGATCAATGGAGAAAATTAATTGAAACAGATTACCCAAAAAAATATTAAAGATCAGGCTGTTGTGATTCCAGGCTCAAAAAGTATTTCACATCGCATGATGGTTTGCGCAGCTTTATCAAATGGAACGTCAAATATCAAAAATCTTCTGCAAAGCGATGATATAAAACACACCAATGATGCACTAAAACAAATGGGGGCAGACATTGACCAGGTTAAAGGAACTCATTACAGTGTTGCGGGTTTTGGTGGAAATCCCAAGCCCTGCAATAAAGATATATATCTTGGCAATTCAGGCACCTCAATGCGTCTTCTTGCAGGAGTTGCAGCCTTAGGAAACACAGGCTACACTCTCACTGGAGATCTGCGAATGTGTGAACGCCCAATGGTGGAGTTGCTTGATTCATTAACCGGTTTGGGAATTGCCGCAAAGTCAGAAAACAAAAAGGGTACACCGCCGGTTTATATCCAGGGTGGCAATAGGGCAGGCGGGCCAGTAAAAATTGATTGTTCCAAAAGCAGCCAGTTCTTATCATCTATTTTAATGATAGGCGCATTGATGAAAAACGGGCTCGATATATTTCTTGATAGTCCGCCTGTGTCTTCACCTTATATTGATTTAACGATAGATATTATGAAAAAATTTACAATAAAAGCCCATCAAATTTCTAATATGCACTATCAGGTTCCAGGACGACAGTCTTATCTTCAAGGAAATTTTTTTGTCGAACCGGATCTTTCCAATGCAGGATATTTCTGGGCCATTGGTGCGGTAACAGGTAAAATGATTTTTGTTAAAAATATCAATAAAAATTCTCTTCAAGGAGATTTAAAACAAATTAAAATTTTAGAACAGATGGGGTGTATCTTAAAAATTGAAGATAAACAAATCGGTGTATGTGGAGGACCTCTTAAGGCAGTTGATGTGGATATGTCTGATACACCGGATGCTGTTCCTGCTATCGCTGTTGTTGCAAGCTTTGCAAAAGGAAAAACCAGAATATACAATATTAAACATTTGCGCCAAAAAGAGTGTGACCGAATTGATGCTGTCTCTTCTCAACTTATAAAAATGGGTATAATTGTTAAACAGGGAGAAGATTTTTTAGAAATCACAGGTGGAAACCCAAAGGGAGCAAGAATAGAAACATTTAATGATCACAGAATTGCCATGGCATTTTCCATACCGGGTCTTATAATCCCTGGTATGGAAATTAAAAATGAAACATGCGTTGAAAAATCATTTCCAAATTACTGGGATATATTTGATTCATTACTAAAGTGATCTATAAAATTTTTTTATTGATTTTAATATGAAGATATTTCTTATTGGCTATAGATGCACTGGAAAGACGACTATAGGAAAAATTCTTGCTCATCGTCTCAATTTTGAATTCATTGATACAGATTGTCTTATTGAACAAAATCTTGGATTAACTATTATAGAAATTATTGAAAAACAAGGATGGGGGAAATTTCGACAAATAGAAAAAAAGACGCTTTTGAATACAAAAAAAATTCAAAATACTATAATTGCCACAGGAGGTGGTATTATTATAGATCATGATAATCAGCAATTTATTAAAAAAAATGGGTTATGCGTATGGCTTGATGCAGATATAAAAACAATTATGACCAGATTAAATGCTGATCATAAAACAAAGACCTTACGGCCGGCGCTTACTAATAAGGATTTATTTGAAGAAACAAATGAAATTGTAAAAAAAAGAAATCCTTTATATAAAAAGACCGCTCATATAAAAATTGATACGAGTTTTAATACACCAGAAGAAATTGTTAATATCATTGACAGGAGATTAAAAGATGTCAGGCTCTAGTTTTGGTAAAGCATTCAATATAGCGACCTTTGGAGAATCACACGGTAAGGCAATAGGTGTTATTATTCAAGGATGTCCTCCAGGCCTTATGATTGATGCAGATATTATACAAAAAGCCCTTGATAAAAGGAAACCCGGACCTTCTGCCTCCAGTACAAAACGAAGGGAACCAGACCATCCCATTATACTGTCAGGAACATTTAAAGGCCAAACCACTGGAACACCTATTATGATTCTGATAGAAAATAAAGACGCAAAATCAACATCATATGATTCAATTGCCTCTCTTTTCAGACCCGGCCATGGTGATTTTACCTATCAGAGCAAATACGGCATCAGAGATTACAGGGGAGGAGGAAGAGCCTCTGCAAGGGAGACTGCCGCAAGAGTGGCAGCAGGTGCTGTTGCACAATTGATACTCGATAAACAAGATATTAAAATAAATAGCTATACACTTGAAATTGGCGGTGTCCGGGCTCTCAAAATTGACGATTTATCTGAAAAGGAAAAAAACTATCTGCAATGTCCTGATTTAGATGCAGCTCAAAAAATGGAAAAAAAAATCAATGATATTAAAAACAAAGGGGACTCACTAGGTGGTATTGTTGAAATTATAGCATCCAATGTACCCCCGGGTTTAGGAGAGCCTGTTTTTGACAAGCTGGATGCTGATATTGCCAAAGCTCTGATGAGTATAGGGGCTGTCAAGGCAGTTGAAATAGGTGCAGGAATTTGTGCTCCAAAAATGACAGGCTTTGAGAACAATGATCAGATTTTTTCAAAAGGATTTAAAACAAATAATTCAGGAGGTATTTTGGCAGGGATTTCAAATGGGGATGACATAATTGCAAGGGTACATGTCAAGCCTATACCTTCGATACTAAAACCTCAGCAGACAATCGATGAGAAGGGCATTCCAAGTGAAATTTCAACAAAAGGCCGTCATGACATTACTGCCATTCCAAGAATTAATAAGGTCTGTGAGGCCATGCTGGCAATTGTACTCGCAGACCATTTATTGCGCCAAAAAATTATAGGATAATATTTTTATTTTTTTACAATATCAGATTCAAGTTTATCAGCAATTTCAATTGCCGCGTTTAAAGCATCATTAATTATAAATAATTGAATTTTTAAAGTTTTTAATGAAGCAGGGGTTGCAGAGATTTTTTCTGTGCTGGAAAGAAGTTCTGCAAGTGTTTTGGATTTTTTTGCAAATTCAGTTAACTTTTCACTGAAATTTACAATTTCACCAGCCCAATTATCCCTTTCTTCCTTTGAAATCTCGACATTTGAATTACCGGTTCCGTTAATGAGATGATCAATCTGATACTGTTCAGGGTTTGCAATTATTTCATACATGTGATTTTCCTTTTCAAAACTTATTCACATCAACTTTAAGTGTAATATTTTAAGAATATTTGATCCCTTTATTTAAGTCAAGCTTTGCGCAACCAAAACATTACAGGTTCACTGCTACAATATGGAATTAAGCGTTTAGAAA
>Ga0307989_1000338_pt1 | contig 31907 bp, 21 predicted proteins | sample EllFjometagen185_FD_203164 | JGI IMG/M metagenome (GOLD analysis project Ga0307989, IMG submission 203164) | Marine microbial communities from Ellis Fjord, Antarctic Ocean - #185 | ecosystem: Environmental > Aquatic > Marine > Unclassified | place: Southern Ocean | collected 2014-10-08 | reverse complement strand
GTTTCTCAATACTATTTTCCATTGTTACCTGCATATTTTTTGTAAACCAGCCTGAAGCTTCAGGAATTCCTCTGACGATTATTCATACCAACGATCTCCATTCTCACTTTCTGGGTTTTTCACCCAACAGGGACTACAGTCCACTTCAGGTTGGTGATGATAAAACATTGGGTGGATGGGCTCGTATAAAAACAGTCATCAATAGAGTCAAAAAAGAGAGACAAAATCCGGTACTTGTTCTCGATGCGGGCGATTTTTTGATGGGATCTCTATTTCATATGGTAAGTCGGGAAGAGGGACTGGAGTTAAGATTAATGAAAAAGATGGGGTATGACGTCATCACATTCGGAAATCATGAATTCGATTTAAATCCCAAAGGTCTTTCACGTATTTTAAGGTCTGCAATTATGAAAGATGGATTACCCTCTATTGTTGCGTCGAATATTGTTTTTAGCGATAGTGATCAAAGAGATGATGATCTTCAGAAAATATTTCAGGAGGGTTATGTTAAACCATATCTGGTGATGGAGAAAGAGGGGGTAAAGATTGGATTTTTCGGATTAGTGGGAGAAGATGCAGAAAGTGTTGCGCCATTTGCCTCACCGGTAAAGTTTAGTGATATGATTGTCACTGCGAAAAAAATGGTTAAGAAACTCCGTGAAATTGAAAAGGTTGATATGGTGATTTGTCTTTCACACAGTGGTTTGAGTAAAGATGTAGAGAAATCAGAGGATGTGATTCTTGCCCAGCAGGTTCCCGGGATCAATATCATTATCAGTGGACATACCCATACGAAAATGAAGGAACCGTTGGTTGTTGACAATACAATTATTGTTCAGTCATGGGCTTATGGACAGAACGTGGGAGTGCTGGATGTCGACTTTAAGGAACATCAAGTTAAACTGAGTAAATACAAGGTGATTACAGTTGATGACACCATTCCAGGTGATATTGAAATTAATGATCAGATTGAAAGTTATAAACAGATGATAAACCAACAGGTACTGAGCAAGTATAATTACCAGTTTGATCAGGTATTAGTGGAAACAGATTTTGATTTAAGAATAAAAGAAGATGAGAGCAACCTGGGAAATTTAATTACCGATGCAACCAGATGGGCAGCTGATAAGCAAGAATATGATAAAAGTGACCCATTAAGCCGTGTTATGATTACTGTCCAGTCGAATGGGGTTATCAGAGATCATCTCCTCAAGGGAAAAACAGGTTTGGTCACCGTCAGCGATTTGTTTCGTACTGTGCCGCTGGGAATTGGATCCGATGGATCCATGAGCTACCCCCTGGTTGCTTTTTACATTAATGCCGCTGAGATTAAAAAAGCGATGGAAGTGTTGACAACGATATATCCTCTCAAAGGAAGCGACTATTTTCTGCAGTATTCCGGTGTAAAAATGACCTATAACCCAAATCGAATGCTATTTGACCGGGTCACAGAAATCCAGATTCAAAATGAAGATGGAACCTATGTTCCTTTGAATACATCAGAATCTAATCCCAGGCTTTATAAAATCGTCTCAAATATATATAATTCAACATTTTTAAAAATAATTGGTCAATTTACCAGTGGAATTTTAACAATTGTCCCAAAATATCGATCCGGGCAACCTATTGAAGATTTTAATGATGTTCTGATTGATGGAGATAAAACCATACCGGGTATCCAAGAAATAAAAGACTGGACGGCTCTGATGGACTACGTTCAATCATTTCCAGATACAGACGGTGATGGGGTGGCGAATATGCCGGAAAGATACAGAAAAAGTGAAGGACGACTTATTGTTGAATCCAGTTTAAATCCATATCAACTTTTGAAAGGTGGGAATAAGATCACCTGGTTGGCTTTTGGTGCATTGATTTTGCTTATTGTCATTGGTTTCACTGTTTTCTATTTTCTGGGTAAAATTATTCGCAAAAAGCGGGCTTAAGTTTTTTAATATTTTAATACAATTTTTTGATGTCAGAAAAAAAATTAACAGCACTGGGAACCGCCAGTCAGGTTCCAACCCGATTACGAAATCAGACAGGTTTGTTTCTGAAATGGGACCAGGAAGGATTTCTTTTTGATGTCGGTGAAGGCACCCAACGGCAGATGACGAAGATGGGTATTTCTGCATCTAAAATAACCAAAATCTTCATCAGTCATTTTCATGGGGACCATTGCCTGGGATTACCTGGGGTCATTCAACGGATTTCTCTGGATCAGGTTTCTCATGTTGTAGAGCTTTATTATCCTGCGTCAGGTCAATATTATCTGGATAATTTACTGGATGCATCCAGTTATCAGAAAAATGCCCAGCTGAAACTGATCCCGATTGTCTGTGAAGGGGAGATCTTTGAAGATGATAAAATTTCTATTACTACAGAGCCACTGGATCATCCTGTGGATGTATTTGGTTTCCGAATTGAGGAAAAAAATAAACGAAGCATGTTGCCTGAAAAGCTGAATGCCTATGGAATTAAAGGGAAGACAGTAGGAGATCTGATTAAAAAGGGCCGGATAAATATTGGGGCTAAGACGATTTTCTTGGAGGATTGTAGTGTCGAAAAAAAAGGATTGAGTATGGCTTATGTAATGGATACTCGTTTATGTGAAAACATTTTTTCCCTTTGTCGAAATGTGGATCTTTTAGTATGTGAATCGACCTACTTGCAGTCTGAGGAAGAATTGGCCAAAAAATACGGACATTTGACTGCCTATCAGGCTGGGGTTATTGCCGCACGATCAAATGTAGGGAAAATGGCTTTAACTCATTTTTCCGGTAGATATACGGATTCACTAGTATTTGAAGAAGAAGTCAAAGATGTTTTTCAAAATGGAATTATATTAGCGGATGGTGATATATTAAGGGTCTAAATTCTCCAATTTCCCTGTTTCAAGGATCCTGCGATAGTAACACCCTTTTCTGGTGGTTCCGGAACTGTTCTTGGTATGACAGGACCCCTCTCTTCTTATTTTTACTAAATAGAGTAGGGAGTTCTGTTCACAATTCACTCGGGTTTCAACCAGGTCCAACATATCACCTGAACTCGCACCTTTTACCCATAGTTCATTTCTTGAGGTGGACCAAAAAGCGGCTACCCTGTTTTTGAGGGCATACTCCAGGGCCTGTTGGTTGACGTAACCCGTAATCAGGACCTCCATGGACTCAAGGTCTTGAACAACTGCCGGAATAACAGATTGTCCGCAGCTGGCAACTTTATCTAGTTTTGTGAAATCAAGTGAGAGGGTTGATCCCTCTTCCAATTCAGTGTGTTTGTCTGACATTTTTTTTGTTTTAGCGGATGGGATTGTCAAATGGGGGTGGATGTCACGAGTACATGTTCCCCCATTTTAGCTAGCTCAGCTTATCCTTGAGATAGTCTTCAATTTTCTCAATGGCAATACGCTCCTGTTTCATGGAATCGCGATCTCTAACGGTGACCGCTTGATCTTCCAACGTATCAAAGTCTACAGTGACACAATAGGGCGTTCCAATTTCATCCTGACGGCGGTATCTTTTACCAATACTCTGTGATTCATCGTAGTCACAGGCGAAATCGTTAGAGATTTTTTTCAGAACCTCCTGAGCAGGTTCTGCCAGTTTTTTGGAAAGAGGTAAAATAGTCACTTGAATGGGGGCTATTTTTTTGTCCAGTTTCATGACCACCCGGGTGTCTCCGCCTTCCAACTCTTCTTCATGGTAGGCATCAACCAGCATGGCCAAGGCCAATCGATCAACTCCAAGAGCCGGTTCAATAACGTGGGGAAGATATTTTTCCTTGGAACCGGGAACAGCGTACTGGAGATCCTTTTTAGAGTGCTCCTGGTGCTGAGTTAAATCGAAATCACCTCGATGTGCTACACCCCATAGCTCTCCCCATCCAAAGGGGAACTTGAAGTCGATATCTGTTGTTGCTCTGGAATAGTGAGACAGTTCCTGAGGGCTGTGGTCGCGTAACCGGATAGAATCTTCTTTGATACCATGGTTAAGGACCCACTCCTTGCAAAATTTTTTCCAATACTCGAAAATTTCCATTGATTCGTCCGGATGACAAAAATATTCCATTTCCATCTGTTCGAATTCCCTTGTTCGGAAAATAAAGTTTCCCGGAGTGATCTCGTTTCTAAACGATTTACCGATTTGGGCAATCCCAAAAGGTATTTTCTTTCGACTGGTAGTAGCGATATTTTTAAAGTTCACAAATATCCCTTGAGCCGTCTCTGGTCTTAAATAAACAAGTGAGGCAGTGTCATCAGTGACACCCTGGTATGTTTGAAACATCAAATTGAACTGACGAATCTCGGTAAAATCATTGCTACCACAGGTTGGGCACTGAATTTTCAACTCGACAACCGTCTTCATGAGATCTTCAGGACTCAGGCCTTCAACAACCACTTCCGGCGCATTCCTACTCTCCAATGTCTCTTCGATTAATTTATCAGCACGATGTCTGTTTTTACAGGACTTACAATCCATCAACGGGTCTGAAAAACCGCCGACATGACCTGAGGCTTTCCAGATAGCGGGATTCATCATAATAGCGCTGTCAAGCCCGACAACATCAAGTCGGCTCCTCACGAATGAATTCCACCAGGCTTTTTTGATATTATTCTTCAGCTCGACTCCCAATGGACCATAATCCCAGGAATTTGCCAATCCGCCGTAAATTTCAGAACCCTGAAAAACGAATCCACGTCGTTTTGCCAGGGAGATAATTTTGTCCATTGTCACTTCGGTACTCATTTTTTTCTTTAGGTTTAGATGTTAGTTAATTTGAGCAGAAAAATATCAACCGGGGTCCATTTGATACTACATTCGTTCCAACGCTTTGATACCAAGAATATCCAGGGATTTCTTTAAGACACCTTTGACGGCTTTACTTAACGATATTCTGGAAAGCCCGGTCTCTGCTGTGACGGATTTTAAGATAGGGTGCTCGTAATAAAATTTATTAAAACTCCTGCAAAGATCGTAGATATAACTGCAGAGTATTGCCGGGTTTCTATCCTGAGCACTTTGTCTGATTATATCCGGATAGCGTGCCAGGAGGATTAGAATGTTTGTCTCTTCCAAGTTCCAATCATATGCATCAAAGGATGTCGCTATTTGATCTGTTTCTGCTTTTCGTAGCAGGCTACAGATTCTGGCATGAGTATACTGTAAATAAGGACCGGTGGCACCGTCAAAAGAAAGAGACTCTTTGGGATTAAACGAAATCTCTTTGAGGGCATTTGTCTTCAGGATAAAATACTTTATGGCAGATTGTCCGATGGCTTCTGCGGTATCATCCAAATTTTCAATTTGTTGACTATTATTTTCACTGATACGGGACTCAAGCTCTTCCATGGCGAGCGCTTTCATCTCATCCATCAAATCATCCAGATCGACCACGGTTCCTTCCCGCGATTTCATTTTGCCTTCCGGAAGTGTAATCATACCGTAGCTGATATGTTCGCAACAATCAGCCCAAGCATACCCGAATTTACTCAGGACTTTAAACAGAATTCGAAAATGATTGTCCTGTTCATTTCCGACAACAAACAGGCACCCATCCAATTTATAATCCGAGAATTTCGTAACGGTTGTATTGATATCCTGAGTGATGTACATAGATGTTCCATCACCTCTCAGGAGGATTTTACGCCCTAGTTTTTCCGCTTCCAGATCAATGGCAACCGCTCCATTGGGCTCTTTGTAGCAGATGCCTTGATCCAACGCTTTGAGAATAAGTTCTCTACCGCCTTGATAGGTTTCACTTTCAAAATAAAATTTGTCAAAAGAGACCCCCATTCGATCGTAAGTCTTCTTAAACCCATCCATGACCCACAGGTTTAACTTTTTCCACAATTTGATGGTTTCAGGATCCCCTGCTTCCCATTTTCGTAGCATCTCCTGCACATCTTCCAGAATCTCGGCGTTTTCCTTCTCTTTCTTATCGTATAGTACGTAGTAGTTACCGACCAGTTTATCGCCTTTTTTCCCAATATCTGCAGGTGTTTCATTATTACCCCAGTTTTTATAGGCCAACATGGATTTACAGATATGAACACCCCGATCATTCACCAGATTTGCCTTTACCAAATTGTACTGGCAGCATTTTAGAATGTCGGAGAGGACAGAACCCAAAAGATTATTTCTTCCGTGCCCCAAATGTAAAGGTTTGTTCGTGTTAGGGGATGAGTATTCCAGCAGCAGGGTTTTTCCTAATCCCGTTTCATTATTACCGTAAGTATCAGATTCACAGCAAGCGGAAATCAGTTGATTTGCGATAAATGAAGGATTAAGGAAAAAATTTAAATAGGGACCCACCGCATTGATGGATTGAAATTCGGTACTTTCTCCCCAACTTTTTGCAAGAATTTCAGCAATTTGTGCCGGTGCTTTTTTTGCGATTCTGGCTAATGGAAAACAGGCAAATGCCATGTGTCCCATTTTTTCATCTGGAGGTGTTTCAAATAGAAATTGTGATGTATCAATATCCTCGATCTGAAACTCAGACTTTAGCAGTGTGATGACTCTGTTTTGAATTTGTTCTTTAAAAAGTGTGATAAGGTTTAGACTGGTCATGGGTTTTGATTATTTCACTTTTTTAGTTCTGGAAAAAGAAGTAGCAAATTTCATGAAAGCGTTGTATGTAGAATTCTTTCGCAGTCGCTCCGGGTCAAAAAAGATGACGACCGGGCTGGCAACAAATACGGATGAGTATGTTCCCACTACTAGACCAATTAACATGGCAAAGGCGAAGTCATGAATGATTTCCCCACCAAAAGCATAAAGAGCAAAGACAACCAGAAATGTGGTGACCGATGTCAAAATCGTTCGGCTTAGGCTCTCGTTAATGCTGAGATTGATGACTTCTGTTAAAGACGTTCTGGGAAAACGAGCGACGTTTTCCCGGACCCGGTCAAAAACAACAATGGTATCATTTAATGAGTACCCGATGATCGTCATCAATGCAGCCAGTATGGTCAGAGTGAATTCCTTTTCCAGGAAGATAAAAAAGCACAGCGTGATTAAAACATCATGAAAAAGTGCGACCACGGCTGCGATTCCGTAACGTGGCTTAAACCGAAATCCAATATAAAGCAGAATCCCGGCCATTACATAAAGTGCTGCCTGGATCCCCTTGCTTCTCAATTCACCCCCAATTTTGGCACCCACTGTTTCATTTCTTCGGATATCATAGCCGGTGAAATCGTTTTTCAGTGTCTTATGGACCACTTCAGTCAGGTTGTCATAGCTATCCTTAATAGAATCCTCACGCAGGGTAATAATCACCTCGTTGTCCTCTTTGTCCCCAAAGGTTGTAATGTTAACACTCGTGGTTAATTGATCCTGAAATAGCGTTCGGATTATATCCAGTTTTGGTTCTTCCTGAAACTTGATCTGGATGATGGTTCCTCCCTTGAAATCGATTCCATAGGACAACCCTTTGGCAAACAGTCCAGCAATACTGACAATCAATAAAATTGCCGAAATAACAAACGCAATTTTTCTTTTCCCCATGAAGTCGAACTGGGGGGTGTTTTTAAATATCCTCATATTCCAGCCTATATTGAAATTTTTTCAAGTCGTGAACGTCTCAGGTAAACCAGTTCAAAAAGTGCCCGCCCTACAACAATACTTGTAAACATACTTGCCAGGATTCCAATGGATAGTGTTACGGCAAATCCCTTGATGGTTCCTGTACCAAATTGAGCCAGCACAATTGCGGCCAATATGGTGGTGATGTTTGAGTCTAGAATCGTAACCGTTGCTCTTTGAAATCCGGTATTGATTGCTGTACGGATAGGGCTTCCCCGGTTGATCTCTTCCCTGATTCTTTCAAAAATCAATACATTGGCATCAACTGCCATTCCAATGGTAAGTATGATACCGGCCATACCTGGTAGTGTCAGGGTGGCTTGAAAATACGCCAGTACGGCTCCAATTAATGATAAATTGAACAATAGCGCTATCACCGAAAAAAATCCGGAAACGTTATAATAGACCACCATAAAAACCATCACACCGGCAAAGCCAATACATAAGGCGATGAGAGATTTTCGAATGGAATCCGCTCCAAGCGAGGGTCCAACGGTTCTCTCTTCATTGATAATAATCGGTGCTGGGAGGGATCCAGATCTTAGCACAAGTGCTAATTCTGTTGCTTCTTCCGTTGTGAAACTTCCAGAGATTTGTGCTTCACCCCCGGCGATTTCTTCGTTAATTCGGGGAGCGGATTGGACTTTACCGTCTAAAACAATGGCAAGCATCCGTCCGACGTTATTGCGGGTGACCACCGCAAATTCATCTTTACCGATAGAATCAAACGAAAGACCTACGTACGCAGCACCCGTAGTTTGCAGAAAATTAACCCGGCTGTCCCGAATTCGGTCTCCCTGCATCTGTATCTTCTTTTCTACCAACCATGGTCGGTTTGAGAGGACTTCTTTGGTAGTTGGATCCCTGATTTCCTCATACAGAACCACTTGATCCTTGCCTGGATTATCGATGGAACCCTTATCTGCAACAAACTGAAAATGCAGTACAGCAACTGTTCCAATAACTCGACGTGCCTGATCAGGGTCTTTGAGACCGGGCAGCTGGATAATGATTGAGTCGTCTCCTCTTTGCTGAATGGAAGGTTCCTTAACCCCGAGTTGATCGATCCTGTTTCTGATTGTTTCCAGAGCCTGTTCAATCGCTCTTTTTTTAATCCGGGTAATTTCATCCGCCAGCAGCGTGACTAAATATCCCTGATCGGTTTTTGTGACGTCGTAGGTTCTTTCTAAGAGACGGGTATAGTCGCTACCTGTCAATTCGAATAACTCTTCAGGTTCCAGAATGATTTCGATTTCAGTGTCACTGATTCTGGAAACGCTTTCATAGTTAACATTGTCACTGATTAGATTATCTTCCAGCTCTTCGGTCAGACGATCCAGAATGGCAATGATGACCTCATCTGTTTTTACGCCAATATCTTGATACATCCCCCCTTGAAGATCCAATCCCATACTGATCACATTTTCCAACTCTTTGGGTCGAGTATGATATTGGTTTAATTCCTCTTTGTATGAAATTTCGAAATTACCAGCCAGCAAGGTTTTGGTCGGTTCGATCAAGGGCGAAAGACGTTTCCCTTTCTTAACATTGAAGATAATGGTGTTACCATTTTCATCCAACTGAATATTTTCAATTTTACGAGCATTCGTGAATAACCCGTTTAACTGATTACCAATATCAGTAACGAACACGTCTTTGTTGGCATCAGGCTTCAAAACCAAAAGTGTACCTTTGTCATCCTTACTGATCGTAAAATTGTCTTTAATAATATCAGATAAGATGGGGTGATCGACAGGATAATCAAAATCCTTATCCGCCATGATCCGAATTTGATTGTCTTTAGACTCGATTAATGCCAAATGGATTTTCTTCAGTGGATTGAGAAGATCCTGCATTCTTTTCAGTTCCTTTACCATATTTTCTTTGGCAACATTCTCATCTACAGGCATATTTGTTCTGATTGTAGGGATATTGAGAATGATAGAAATTACAAGTACAGCAAGGATGGCTAACGCTTTCCAGGGAATTTTCATGTTTTATTTTCAGGATTAGATTTAAAAAACTTATGCTTTATCTTTTTTATCCGTTTTCTCTTTACTATCATCAGCGATATCTTTTTGAGCTTTGGCTCTGACAACATCGCTAACTTGGCTTTTTTGAACTTTTATGATGGTTTTTTCTGCAATTTCCAACAACATATAGTCTTTGTCATCGAAATATTTATTGATTTTACCATAAATACCAGAGCCGGTAATAACCTGGTCACCTTTCTGTAGTGAAGAAACCAATTCTTTGTGTTGTTTCACTTTCTTTTGTTGCGGTCGAATCACCAAGAAGAAAAAGATCACGAATATTGCGCCGAATAAAGCAAATTGTCCCATCATTCCGCCACCTCCGGCACCGCCTGCCTGTGGACTCATTGCGTAAAGATCAGGTAATAAAGAGAACATGATAATACTCCCAATGCATTTTTAATTAATAAAATAGAATACAACCCGCAGATCTTGATAGAGCTGCTTTTTAATAAAACTATTGTATTCAAAATTGAAATATATCATTAACGATTACCTTCCGTTGCTGATTAACGTCAACTGAAATCTGGTAATCTCTTTCATGATCATGATTTTCCTCAAATGATAAACACAAACATTTTGTTATCAAGAATTTTAAAACAAAATACCACTTGAATTATCTTGTTATTTCTGAATGATGATTAGAATTCTGAAAGAGTTAATCTGGATTGATCTAAAATCTTTGTAATTACAACATATACAAAAAGGATTTGAGATTTTAGACTGTCCAAAAAGATGATATTACGTTCGATCTATTTTGAATTATCAAAAATTGCTTTAATTAATTTCATGATTATGTTCAATAAACAGCCTTTATTCGGCGAAACCTCTTGTCATTTCCGCGAAAGCGGGAATCCAGGATATTAACAAAAATTTTTATTTACACACTGGATCCCCGCTTTCGCGAGGATGACAAAGGGAAAGAAGAATGGGGTATCAATAGTAAAAAATCAGGATTAATTTTGTTGAAAGCGGTACTAATCCTGGGAACTAAATTCTTTGTATGAGAGTAAATATGGAAAAGATTGTTATGGCGCTGGACCAAGGAACCAGTAGCTCAAGAACAGTACTATTCAATGATAAAGGTGAAGTTGTTGCATCTGCGAGTGAGGCATTTTCTTCAATATATCCAGCGTCAGGCTGGGTTGAGCAGGATCCGGAAATCATCTGGACTACCCAAAAAAATACAATCAATCAAGCACTACAGAAAGCGGATATTTCAATGTCTGATGTTACGGCTATTGGAATTACTAATCAACGTGAAACAATAGTCGCCTGGAATAAAGAGACAGGAGAAGCCGTCGGAAATGCGATTGTCTGGCAGTGTCGACGAACTGCGGATTTTTGTGACGAACTTAAAAAGGAAGGCTTTGAAGCGATAATCAAACAGAAAACAGGTTTGATCGCAGATCCTTATTTTTCCGGAACGAAAATTAGATGGATGCTGCATAATTGTAAAGAAGTAAAGCAGTTGGCGAATAAAAGCCAGTTGGCATTTGGAACCATTGACAGCTGGTTGATTTGGAAACTATCCGCAGGTAAATTTCACGTAACCGATGCGACGAATGCATCACGGACATTACTCTATAATATCATTGAAGGAGAATGGGATAGCGAAATACTCAGCCGATTAGAAATTCCTGTTGAAACACTGCCAGAGGTCAAAGGGAGTAGTGAAGTGGTTGCGTATACGGATGCTGAATTATGGCAATCATCTATTCCCATTGCAGGCGTTGCAGGGGATCAACAAGCCGCATTATTTGGTCAAGCCTGTTTTGAAAAGGGAATGGCAAAAAATACGTATGGAACAGGATGTTTTCTATTGGTAAATGCTGGAGAGAAAGCGGTGTTGTCTGACCATGGATTATTAACAACAATTGCCTGGAAAATTAATGGAAAAGTAACCTATGCATTGGAAGGCTCTGCTTTTATTGCCGGGGCTCTGGTTCAATGGCTTCGAGATGGTCTTGAACTGTTTGAAAATGCGGCGGAAACTGAGGAGATAGCCAACTCTGTAAAAGATAGTGGTGGGGTTTACATTGTTCCCGCTTTTGTTGGATTGGGTGCTCCTCATTGGGATCCTTATGCCAGGGGGCTTATTATCGGATTGACGAGGGATACAGGGAAAAAACAAATCGTCAGAGCTGGGCTTGAAGCGATTGCTTACCAGTCGTGGGATCTTTTAAAAGCCATGGAAAAAGATACGGGTGTGTCCCTAAAAGTCCTGCGGGTGGATGGTGGAGCTACTGAAAACAACTTTCTTTGCCAATTTCAAGCGGATATACTGGAACTGGAGGTCAGTCGTCCGAAGATTATTGAAACAACCGCCATGGGGGCAGCATTTCTGGCAGGTTTAGCCACAGGTGTTTGGGGTAGTATGGATGAGATTAAACAACTCTGGAATGAAGAGAGACATTTTAAACCAAATCGACGTCCAGAAGATGTGAATATTTTAATTAAAGGATGGCATAAGGCCGTTGAACGCTCAAAAAACTGGATTGAATAGAGTTGCCCTCCTATTCAGTTTATTTGAGCTGGCTTTAAAACCCATTTTAAAAATACAAGTATCAAGGCAGTCGTTTTGTAAATGCGTTAATCAAAACAAACAAGTAAAGGAATAAATGTTGTTTAGTTAGGCTGGATTTACTATAATCGCAGTCACTTATTAAGATATTCGTGTATTTCGTCATGATGTAGAAAAAAGTAATTGGAGAAACCATATGAAACGTTTCATATTAATATTTTTGGTATTTTTGGGTGTTGGAAATTTAGCTTTTTCTCAGTGTTATCTTGAAGTTGATAATCCAGGAGTTCTGGATACCAAAGCAATTTCTCAGGTTTCGCTGATCCAGATTTCCAAATATTTTGAACCCATTAGTGAAATTCCACCCCAGGGAGTAAGTAGTGATGCTTGTATTTATAGTCTTTCTATTTCTGAACTGGCGAACGGGTTATTGTTAACCATCAAAGGTAGAAAGGTGACGACTTATGGTGATTCAAAACTTAGGGGGTTTGATGGATTCCAGCAGGCGCTTTTCAGGTCCATCATTGCTGCCAAACCGGAAGAGAAAAATACAATCTGTCAACGCCATCAGGATATTATGCGTAGGGACTGTGGAAAGGTTGCGACGCAGCCACAAATTCAGAAAGCCGAAAAAGGGATTATTAATGTTCTGGTACCCAGAAGATTTCGTCAGGCAGTGATTTACTCCTCTGATGTTGTAATTGGCGAAATGTCTGGCCAACGCAAGAAGAAATTTGAGGTTGAATCCAATCGATTATTGACTTTAAAAGCGATTGACGGTGATTTTACTTCGGAGGAGATCCAGATTACCGCTTTTGTTGATGAAGAAACCAGAGTTAAGTTTCGTCGATTTGAAAGATCAGCCCAGGATATTGCAGAACCAGAGCCGGTGGCAGAAGTGAAAAGAGAGAAACCCATTCGGGAAAGTTCCAGAGGTGATTTTGGTGAAAACAATCCTTTTATTTTGGGTTTTGGTCTGGGAGGTCATAATTTTTCTTCAGAGAAAGATGAATACCGCCAAATGGACGCGAAAATAGATGCGGGTTTAACTATTAATCTGTTTATGGAGTATTATCTGACTCAGAATATTGGCATCGGATTTAAGACATTCGTAGTTAGTGCAACAAGAGAAAATACGAACTTTCAAGAGGAAATGAGTATTACCACCTCATTTTTCACTGTCAGTCTTTGGTTTCCGTTGAGTACTAAAAACAAAGGGTACAGTCATTTTGGACTGGTCGGGGGAGTAGGGTCCGGTCTTTATTCAGTGGATGTGAAAAATAAAACAACAGGTAATGTACTCAGTGAATGGGAGGCAGAAGGTACTGCCAGTCTAATGGGTGTCTTTTTGGATTGGGGTGGTGAGATTTTTGGTGCTCGTATTGGGTATAACCAGATTTTGACAGAATTTGGAAATATGAGTCGTCAGGATACGTATTCCTCAACAGCATACAACGTAGATGGTAGTGGTTCCGGTGTTGTGTTTGAATTCAGATGGGCGTGGTAAACTCGGCTATTTTATCACGATATTAAAAGATTTTGATTTTGAGATAAAAAAAGTGGATCGGTCACCCGGTAAACCGGAAACCCTGATTTTTAATGTATTGTGATTCAAATGACTCACACTGATGTTCATCTGTTTAGAATCCTGCCATTTAATTTGTGAAATCACGTTGTTGTGTGGCAGGATCTCGATCCAATAATCCTGGTTTGATTCTAGTTTTAATAACTCTCCTGCTCCTTTAATCCGGAAACCCGGAATATCCCTCATTGTTTGCAAAATACATTTTGAACCCGTGTCTGCAGGGTAGTAATGTGTTGGGTTTAGATTATCTTTGTCAGCAATCTGAAGCATGAAGGATCTGTTGCTGTTTAGAGAAAAATGAACAGTTTGACATTTCTTCCCGCTGAGTTTAGCAAGTATCGTGTTTTTATCTTCCCACGAGATATCTGTTTGAATATCCTCTGTCGATTCCCAATGAAGGTTGGTGATGTATGGGGCATGTTTTTGCGGTGGGATGTATATTGCGTATTTTTGATTGGGTTTTAAAAGGAGTAAGTTTTTAGAGGCATTGATGATAAATAATGGATAGGGGAGCTTGCGGGTCTTAAATTGCCAACTTTCAAAGAGATGTTTACCGTTTGCTTTGATGTGGATTTCAGCCCGATAAGCCGTATTCCATCCTAAACGCTCTAAAGGAAAAAGAGCGAAGTCATATTTTGAAAAAATCTTGTTTTTGTCTGATTTAGCGGTGAGTATCCGTATGGGTTTTATCTCCTGGTTATCTTTAACCCGAAACAGCTGGAATTTTTGAATTCGCAGATATCTGAAATAGTAAGGATTAAAATGGATTGAAATGGGATAGCCAGAGACAACTCGGTCTGGCAGCGGATCTGGAATTTCCTCATAAAATACCGCCGGAACAAAACTTGAGTTGCTTGGAGGCCAGAGGACAAAAGGTGGATTCTGCATCTGAACCTCTTTTTTTCTCTGATCGTATTTCTCTACAGATACTTTATCGTTGTGTTTGCATACATTAGGGTAAAAAAGTCCTTCATTGAGATAGATTGAGTATTGACAAAAATGATTGAGTCTTTCATTTCCCATATTGTAAACATAGTTGAATCCCTGCTTTCCTTTTTGAATTCCGATACCTATTTCATCTTTGGAAAAATCAAGAAATGCCTTGCGGTGGTAGATGGCACTCATCAAACCGTCAATAGACTCATATGCGTTTTTTTGGCCAGCAGAAAAGTTTTCAGTCACACTTCGAGATTCATACCCTGTCGCAAGAGCACGGTTTTCCGGGGTTACTCCGGTAAATTTTGAATGGCTTTTATTTTCCAGGTGTCCAATGACTTGATTTGATGAAATATAATTGGAATGATTTTTTGCAGACTGTTCCAGTACCGGGCTTTTCTTAAAGGAAATCATCCCGGCTTTTTGTCTAAGCTGATTAAGATATTCATAAGCATCCGAATCCTTACCTGGTTTAAGTATCTCTGACGAAATAAGGGCAGGGAATAGAATCAGGTTAAGCAGTAGAATGAGAATGGGTAATTGAAAAATCTGTGGCATATTTATCAATGGTATTATTTTATAATCAGCTGTCTTGAGTATCGTTGGTTCAAGATTCTATTTTGGCGGAATGTTCCTGAATAAAGTACTGAACTGTTTTTTCAGTGGGTTTGTCATACTGGTATTGCAGGGTAAAATCTTTGAAATTTTTGGTGAGGGTTTCTCTGTTATAAGGAAGACTTTTTCGATCTGCATATAAAAACAGAATATCTTCCAGTTCATTGGAGGAAGGGATTTGATAGCATAACTTCAGACCAAATTGCTTACTTAAATCACTTTTATCGGTATCGTTTAATAGATCAGATGTTACGATAAACAGGATGTTTTTAGCCGGTTTAAATACACTTCCCCTGAAAGTTTTGAAGCCGTTCAGATTATCTTTTGGATTGAAGCAAACATCGTTGCAAAAGATGATAAAACGCTCTTTTTTATTTTTCAGCATTAATGAAAGCTTGGGAATTAGGTGGTGTTCGTCCTGTTTAATCTCGATTAATCGTAATCCCTGATCCATGAATGAATTGATCAGGGCTAATACGGAGCTCTTTTTTCCTGTCTCTGGGGAGCCAATCAATAACACATCATGATAATGACCTTTATTGATGAAGCGGCGCGTATTTTTAACCAGCTGATCCATATTTTGATTCAACCTTGGCAAGTCATCAATTACCGGGAAGTATTCCGGCTGGAATCCTTTTAATTGGGTTTTGCCATCCTCATCACTCCCCAAAAGAAAAGCGGGGAATAAGCTAAGACTTCCGCCAGAATTATCCTGCCAGAATTTTCTTAATATTTTTGAGGTATTTTCCCATTGGTTTTTTTCCAGCACATCTGGAAATGAGTTTTTAAACTCTTTTAGACATCTATTGTTTGGAGATTCCAAAACGCAGATATCGATCGCTGGAATTTCGGGCCGTGTTCCAACACCAATTTCTATGATGTTAAGAAAACTAAGTACTAGATGATATGGGCTGATGCTATAGAGCTGTTTGGAAAATTCACAAAGTTGATTCAGTTGAAGATCTTTCTTGTCTGCCAGGATGTTGCCTCGGAAATCCATTATAAGATCTTTATCCGTCAGTGTTTGGATAATGAGTGATTTCCATGGGTCCGGATGAATTAAGTTTGTATGATAGGGTGATTCTTTCCATAATTCAGAACAGAACTGGCTCCAAAGAAAGAAAAATCCCTGGTTTGATCTTATTTCCTGGCCTAACCAGTTTTGTTGCCTGGCAAACAGATAATCGAATCCCTTTTCAGTTTTTAATTTCCATTGAACCAATAGTTCCTTTTCAATCTGTTCAATAATCTGAAAAAAATAAACAAAGGGTTTAATGGGTTTAAAAAGCTGGCGATACCCGGAAATGGTATATTGATCAAGAACCTCTCCTAGGGAATCTAACAGACCCTCAAAGGTACTGTTTATGGCGGATTCATCCAGTTTCTTCTGTTTTTTGTTCATACAAATTGATTGAGTAGCCCGTTTTTTTGAATAAAGAGATTACAATAAAGAGGTGTAAAGAATGTCAATGGGGTCAATTTATGATTTTGAACAGGTGTAAAATCAGCCCCTCAACTGTTTTTACAGGTGTTTAAAAAACGCTTTAAAGGCTTTGTAGGTATGGTAAATATCAGATTTTGATGCCACTTCAAATGGTGAATGCATAGAGAGTAAAGCCGTACCACAATCGACGACATCCATCCCGTATCTTGCCAAATGGTAAGCGATAGTTCCACCACCGCCTTGATCTATTTTGCCCAGTTCGGTGGTTTGCCATAAGACATTTTCTTTGTTAAATGCATTTCTGATTTCGGCCACAAATTCAGCATGAGCCTCATTGGAACCCGCTTTCCCTCTAGATCCTGTGAATTTAGTTAAACAGACACCGTAGCCAATTTTAGCTGCATTCATGGGTTCGTTGACATCTTTCCATTCAGGATCAATACCAGCATTGACATCAGCAGAAAGAAATTTCGAATTTTCTAATGCCTTCAACAAAAGACCGTAATCATTTTTTCCATAGAGTTGTAGAACCTCATTAACGATCCGTTCAATCAGATTGGATTGAGCACCACTATTTCCCATGGAACCAATTTCCTCTTTATCAAAAAAGACCATGATCCTGTTTTTTGATGTCTCTTCTTTTTGGACATCGAATAGTGCTCTCATTCCTAAATAGGCACAAACCCTGTCGTCTTGACCGTGAGCACCCACAAAACTTCTGTCAAAGCCGACATCTCTGGCTTTTCCCATGGGGACCAGTTGAAGTTCGCTGCTGACAAAATCTTGCTCAGTGAACCCGTATTTTTTGTTTAATTCATTGAGAATATTAATTTTTATTGCATCTTTTTCCTGTCTGAATTTATAGGGGATCGATCCGACGAGAATATTCAGCTGCTCTCCTTCAATGACCGTGGGCGCTGTTTTCTTATTTTGGTTTTGTGCCAAATGAGGAAGAATATCGTTGATTGTGAATACGGGATCATCAGGATCTTCGCCAATTGTGACAACTATTTTTTTCCCGCTCTCTAAGACAACGACTCCATGAAGTGCTAAAGGTCGTGTGACCCACTGATACTTTTTTATTCCCCCATAGTAGTGGGTTTTCATGTACGCCATGTCTTCGGATTCATAGAGGGGGAATTGTTTAAGATCTAATCGGGGAACATCAATATGAGCACCGGTCATCAAAAAACCCTTTTTAAAGCGCTTGGTATCATTTATACAGACCAGAGCTCCGGCAACATCATCAAAATTAAGAAACAGCTTTTTATCTGATTTTTTTGCATTTTTTATATTAACAAATCCTCGCCTTTTGGCCATTTTTGCAATTGACGTAATACACTCCCGTTCCGTTTTTGATGTATCCAGAAACGATTTGTACTGTTCTGAAATTCTAAATATTGCTTTTTGGTCTTTGGGATTAATCTCTTCCCAGGCAGATTTTTTTTTAAACAGTAGTTTTTTACTTAACGCTTCGAACTCTTTTTTAGCTTTTGATTTTTGGTCTTTGGTTGCCATTTTTCTGCTCCATAGGCTTTAGTTTATAGAAAAAACAGATCAGTATTCTGCCTTTTACTATTTTTAAAGATCAAATGTTTGAATGAATGGGTTCTCTATAACCGTCTTGAATACGTACAATTGTTCCCGATCGAAGTTCATAATCCTGATTAATCGAAATTATTTGTTTTTAATTTGTACGTGGTAATCTGTTTTTTGAGGGTTTTTGTACCTTTTATATTATTTATCCTGTTAATTAAGGGTCAGAAAATATATGGATTTTATGGTACTTTACCCGTTTGTCCCGGTCAGGAAGATAGGATAAGATAAGGTATGACGCCGTGGGTGAACGGGACAAACCGAGTCGATTTTCTTTAAATACGATCCGGTTTATCCAATAGGGCAATATTAGAATAGACTACTCTGCCTCAGTCCCTTGATTCTCTTCGGATAAAGATGCTATTTTATTCATGTCCTCATCTTGTAATATCCTTTCTATATCTACTAGAACCTTAACCTTTTTTCCAACTTTTGCTAGACCCAGAATATAGCTGGATTCAATATCAGAATGACCTCTAGGTGGCGGATCAATTACACTTTCCGGAATATTGATCACTTCATTGACCGTATCTACAACCAAGCCAACAGAAATAGCATCAATATTGACCACAATGATACAGGTTCGATCATCATATTCTTTACTTTTTAATCCGAACCGCCTTCTGACATCCATTATCGATATAATCTGTCCTCTGAGATTGATTAATCCAATAATAAATTCAGGCATATCTGGAATAGGAGTAATATCCTGCATTACTATTATTTCAGTAATATGTCGTATTTGAATCCCGTAGTCTTCATTTTCCAAACGGAATGTCAAAAATTTATCTTTTTGGGTATCCTCATCTTCGTCCTCAAAAACGTCAATATCCAAATTACTGTCTTTTTGTGTTTCCTGCATTTTTTTTCTCTTTTTTTATGTTCAAAAAACAGGTTAAACGAGGAAGTTTTTATTTTAGCCTATATTATGGTCTAATAATAAGTAAATACCAAAAAAAAACAAGATATTCTATTTCTTTTTCTTAACGGTTTTCCTCTTTTTCTTTTTGGGTTTACTATTCGCCTTTAAGTCTAAAAGCTCAAGTGCTTTTTCCAATGTGACCTGATCGACTTCATAATCCTTGGGAATAGCGGCATTTACTTTCAAATGTTTGATATAAGGTCCGTAGGGTCCAACAAAGATGTTAACAGGATTCCCATCGGCCGGATGATTTCCCAGTACTTTAACTGGCTCTGCTGCTTTTTTTCTGGATCGCTTTGGGATAGCCAGAATTTCCAGAGATCTTTCCAGTGTGATGGTAACAATATCGTCTTCAGCTTTTAAAGATCGGTAATCTTTCCCATCTTTAGGGTCGTCATGGACGATATAAGAACCAAAACGGCTGATACCAATTGAAATATTCGCTTTTGTATCCGGGTGTTGTCCCAAAACCTTAGGTAATGATAAAAGCAATAGTGCGGTGTCCATGGTTACATCACTTTCCTTCATACCTTTGGGAAGGGTAACCCGTTTTGGCTTGGCCTCACCTTCTTCAACTCTTCCCAGTTGTACATAGGGTCCGTAGGTCCCATTCAGTACAAAAACCGGTTTTGAAGTTTCCGGATGGATACCCAATTCTTCACTATCTTTGGACTGTCGCATGAGTATTAATTCCACGGATTCCTGGTCCAGATCTGACGGAGCAGTATCTTTGGGGATGGAAGCGGTGATTTTCTTTCCATTTTCATCTACCTCATCGACTTCAATATAGGGTCCAAACTTCCCAATACAGATTTTGGCTTTAATATCATCAAATTGGAGTGTTCTGAACTCTCCGGGAGGAATGGATTCCGTTTTTTCAACGGCTTTATTTCCCAGTCCTTTTTTACCAAGGAAAAACTTCTTCATATACGGTAGCCACTCTTTCTCTCCGGCCGCAATTTCATCCAGAACCTGTTCCATTTTCGCTGTAAATCCTGGATCTACCAGATCGGGAAAATGGCTTTCCATTAGTCCAGTGACTGCAAAGGCCGTGAAACTCGGAACCAGTGCATGGTTAACCAGATTGACATATCCTCTCTGCGCAATGGTATCGATAATGCTTGCATAGGTACTAGGTCGGCCGATTCCTTCCAGTTCCAGTTTTTTTACGAGTGAGGCTTCAGTATATCTGGCAGGTGGTTTGGTTTCATGCCCTTTGGCGTCCAATTCCTTACATTTAAGGACTTCTTCCGGTATAAGTTGGGGCAGGTGAACTTCTTTACTTTCAAGTGCGACGTCAGGATTGTCTGATCCCTCGACATAGGCTCTAAAAAAACCAGGAAATTCAATTCGTTTTCCAGTGGAAACAAAAACAGCATTATCAACCTGAATAATCGCTTTTGTATGCACCTGTCTGGCATCAACCATTTGTGTTGCTACGGTTCTTTTCCAGATTAAATCATATAAAGCCAGATCCTTTCCAGCCAGATCTGTTTTTGCCGGTTGCGCAAAAGTGGTACCTGCAGGTCGAATCGCCTCATGAGCTTCCTGGGCCCCTTTGGTTTTCGATTTAAACGTTCTGATTTTGGTTGTTAGATACTCTTTGCCATATTTGGATGTAACGCATTTTCTGGCGGCTTTGATTGCTTGATCAGAAAGCTGAATCGAATCCGTTCTCATATAAGTGATAAATCCACGTTCATAAAGGCTTTGGGCAATCCTCATTGTCATTCGTGCTGATAAACGAAGTTTCCTGTTTGCCTCTTGTTGAAGGGTGGATGTAATGAAGGGAGGGGCTGGTTTTTTAACAGAAGGTTTTTCATCGACTGAAATGACTTTCCACTCATTATCCTGTAGCCGGCTTTCCAGCGTTCTAGCCTCTTTTTCATCTAGTAAGACAACCTTTTTCCCTTTGGCTATTTTTCCGGTATTTTCGTCAAAGTCACTCCCTCTGGCAACTTTTTTATTGTCCAGAGATTGAAGCTGAGATTCAAAAGAATCTTTTCCTTTATTAAGCACTGCTTTGAGATCCCAATAGCTTCCTTTGTGAAAAGCTCTTCTTTCTCGCTCTTTTAAGACGGTGAGGCGGACAGACACAGATTGAACCCGACCGGCTGAAAGTCCAACCGCCACTTTTTTCCATAATAGAGGTGACAGTGTATAACCGACAAGTCGATCCAGAATTCGTCTTGTTTCCTGAGCCCTTACCAAGGAAAGATCGATATCACGGCAATTTTTAATGGATTTGGAAATAGCCTCCTTGGTAATTTCATGAAAGACCATTCGTTTAATGGGAATTTTCGGCTTCAAGACCTCCAGCAAATGCCAACTAATACTTTCTCCTTCGCGGTCCTCGTCAGTCGCGAGTATCAATTCATCAGCGTTTTTCATTAATTTTTTTAACTCTGTAACCGTCTTTTTTTTGTCTTTCGGAATGACATATATCGGCTCAAAATCCTGTTCAACATTAACTCCGAGCTGAGCCCATGGCTCCTTCTTGACTTTTTCAGGTATTTCAGATGCCGATTGGGGCAAATCTCTAATATGCCCCATTGAAGCAATAACTTCATATCCTTTTGGTAAAAAGTCGTGAATTGTTCTGGCTTTGGTTGGAGATTCTACAATTACAAGCGAAGTCATTAAAATCCTTTTCACACAATGGTGTTAGTTTTATATATACAGAAAGAAGAATTAAAACTGGACTTAGAATAAACTGTCAAGTACAAAGATACCGGTTTTGTTATCTTTTTTTTGTATTTACTTGAAAAAGTGGTAGTTAATGCCTGAAAATTAAATTTTATAAACTACTTGAAAAATGGTATAAAATTATATTTAATCGTGTTTGTCTACATTATAAAACCGAATCAGAGTATGAGTTTCACCGGCCTGATTCTAAACTTGTTTTAAGAATCTGACGGTAATCGTGCTCTAATTGAAGGCAAACCAGACTTGTTTAGCAAGAAAAATACCGAATTTCTAAAATAGTACCAGATTTTTACGATGGTGACAATAATTGAATGATTTAGAACTGTTCAATGAGTATAAAAAAGACGATTTATTTATAATATTAGTATCTTGTAAGTAGTTTTCTGCGTTTTCCAGCAGGAAATTATTAATTAAGGTACTTATCCAGCTTAGCTGGGCTTGGCAGAAAATGCTTTTAAGGTACTTATCCAGTTTATCTGGGCTAGGATAATAACAGTAAATTCAGTTTTTATGCTCAGTTTTGCATATGAAACCGAAAAATATTTGGTTCAAGAAATGGTGTTGCAAAAAGCAGAAAAATTTTAGTAAGTTATGAAAATATAGGAGTAGAAAAACAGAGCTTTTGGTTGAAATGGATTAATAGTTTTCTAGGACTTGAACCCCCTGATGACTGAAAGTTTAAATCATCAATATGGATCTAATTCAGCTAAATGAATAATAGCTAAATTTTACAGGGTTTTGGTTCCGGCACTAATTAATACGGTATTCATCCGCAGAGTGGTTATGGATCTGCTTTACTTATGATTGATATTTATAACAATAATGTGAAAATGAAATTTAATTTATTAATATCCACTTCCCAGCTAAATAGTCTAAGTGGCAACTCATTAGGCACAGGAACGATTGAGGGATTGAGAAATCTTGCAGAAATCATGACTGAATGTGGTATTGAAGGTGATATTTATGATCTGCCAAATGGGAGTCATGATCCTGCTATTGCCAGTCCTTTTTCTTTGAATAATGGTTTTGCCCTGAATCTGGATGAACTTAATCTATTAAAAATTCCAGAGATTTTTGATCATCCTGAGTTAATGAGACATCTGCAAAAGATATCACAAACCTATGATCGGTTTTTCAGAAATCGAAGGACGGTGAGTTATACAATGAAACGCAGTCTCACCCCTTGGGTGTTGGAAGAGTGTTTTTCTGTTTTTAAACACAAAAAATATGGACACCGTCAACAGCAATTCGAGCAGTTCAAAAAAATCAGTGAATACTGGCTGGATGAATATGCACTTTATGAAGTCTATAAAGATCAGAATATTAAAATTGATGATCCTGATTTAAAAGATTTTAATAGTCATCGGGTCCAAATACTAAAAGATGAATTTCATCATCAGATAGAATATTATCAGTTTGCGCAGTTTCTCTGCTATGAGCAACGAAAAAAAATAAAGGAAGCGTTGTCTGGAATGGGTCGGCAACTCATCGTCAATCTTCCGTTTGGGGTGGAAAATTTAAGTGCGGATGTTTTTTTTCACTCAGAAGTATTTGATAGTCGTTATCAAGTAGGGTGTTCACCAGAGCCGGAGCATGATTATCCTGAACAGGCATGGGGGATTGCGGTATATCGTGAGAAAACATCGGGTTTAAAAATATATCTTCAGAAAAAAATGGAATGGCTGTCTCAGTTTGGAGATGGTGTATTTTTAGATCATTTGGTGGGGTGGTGTGGACAATATGTACTTCCAATGAAAATACTTGATGAAAGTTCCAGTCCCCACGGGGAGTTTTTAACAGAGGATCCGGAAGAACGAAAGGAAAACATTCGGTGGTTTTTAGACATTATAATTGAGAGCGGATTGAAAATCAGAGGAGAGATTGCCGGTGACCATAATCGTGTACAGGCAACGAACGAAGTTGTTCTGGAAATGACACGCCAGGGATACGATGTGGGGGCAATGGTGATTCCTCGATGGGAGAAAATCGGTGAAAAATTAAAACCTTTGAAATCATATTCACCTTCTATTTTGACGATGGTTGAAACTCACGATACCTCCACCTTGTTACAGTATTTGATTAACCAGAAGGGGTATGCAGAGGATTTTGAATCGGCGAAAAATATCCTGGAATTTTGTAATCGGGTGTTGGCGCTGCCTTTTTTTCTGACAGACGTTCCCTTGAAAATTGAACAAATGGGTGAGGATATCTGGTTTGAAATCTGTCGCAGATTATCTGAGGGTGTTCCGTCAACAGATGTTGTGTTCAGTCTACCCGGATTGATTTCGATATTATCTGAGGATTATCGGTCAGCAACCATTGAAAATAATATTAATGTTAAACCCGGAACTTCCGGGGCTGTTGGAAATGGATGGAGAAACTGGAGTCATTTTTCCCCGCCGATTAAAATTATGCAACAGGATTCTCACTTAAAATCACAATTGCAGAAACTGGGAAAGAGAACTCACCACCCATTTGATTACTTCCATTATCTACACCTCCCTTTGTTAGTTAGTGAAAAAGTGGAAGTCATGTACTCTAAAATAGGTTATCGAGAAATTGTATATCATTGTGAAGAGGGAAAATGGAGGATCTGGAAAGGTAATGATGAAATTGGTGAGAAGCATATTCAATTGGAATTGGTAATCAGAAATATTACCGATGAAGAAATCTGGGAGCGAATTGACCTCTGTTCAGTCATTAACCTGAATGAAGATGTTTTGTATCGCTTTTTTGATTTAAATGATAATTTTACCTCTTATGCCTACTCATCAAAAGATTTAAAGGACAACCATCTGTTTATTCGTTTGATTCCAGATCAGATTCATCATTTTCTGGTTATTTCAGCGGAAATATAATTCTAAATTTTCCCGATGATTTTCCAAAAAAAACAGTACAAAGGATTGTCGCGATCTGTTGTTAGGTTTTCAGCTATAGGGAAAAAATTAATCAAGTGCGGTTCCCCAATCATACCTTCTTTTAATGTACTTCATAAAGAGAGATACTTCTGTACGAATCACGCCGTCAATTTTATTGATTTTTTCAAATATCAACGTGTTCAATTTCTCCATGGACTCAACAATAAACTCAGAGTCAATCCCCGTTCCTCCAGTTGTATAGACGATAAACCAAAGTTCTTTCAGCTTCTTTAATTCAACAATAATCGCATCCATTTTTAATATATCAACATGTATTCTAATGGTACCCACCACTTCAAAACCCAATTTCATTGGATTGCTGACAGCCACAATTTGAATAAAATCGTCATTAATCAGTCGATTTAACCGGGTTCTGACGGTGCCTTCAGAAATACCAATCTCCTTCGCGATATCAGTATTAGAAATTCGTCCATCTTTTTGAAGGAGTTCAATCATCTTACAATCGATCTTATCTAACTTCTTCTTTTTCGAATTTGGCTTCTGTTTTTGAGTCGCCATCCACTCTCCTTACTTTGTTAGTATCAATTCGTGTTTTGAATTGGGTAGAAAATAAAAGTACTGCAAAATGGTAAACTTAATAATAAACGTAACTATTCAGCAAAATTTGAGCCGTTATAAATAATACGCAAGTATCACCTTTTCCATAATTGGTTCAAAAGGCAGAAGTGGACGAGGCAGAAGGCAGAAAGAAGTGCTGAAACGTTCAGAGCTTTTTATCAATCCTGCACTTTCTTCTGCCTATACCACTTCTGCCTTTTAACCAAATCTCAGAATGGTTGATTTTACTAACTTTTTACTCATACTGAAAATTTACTGAATAGTTCTTTTAATACTGTTGTTTTTGGAAAAACCAGCCAGTGTCGGACGCTTTTTAAAAATGGACAAAATAGAATTATCCGATGGTGGATTGATAATTACGATTCTGAACTATTTTTTTCAAAATATTAATGTTAATTGTCAAAAAAATGAAATAATGTTAAAATATTTAACTTTTAGTATTTTTATTTGTTTGCTGACGATAGTTCTTTGATCAGGATTAAATGGTCTGTTCAATTTGCTTAATCTTGAATTTGTAAAATTGCTGTCGCTTAATCTCCATCAAGTAACACTAAAGGAATGGCTTTTACGCCCTGCTTTTTAGAAGCGGTTAGCAGTTACAGGTTAATTTACATTTTGAGATGTGTCTTTAAATACATACCAAAGGTGTTATGGAAAAACAATGGGTATATTAATTAAAAACGTTGAATGTTAATTACAATAATTATCAATTCGCATAAATATTGTGGATAAATATACTTTTTCGTAGTAAAACGGTGAAATATTGTTGACAAATTTTTGATTCTTTAATATTCTTTACAAGTAGAATAAAATGAAGCGATGTAAGTGAAGAGTTTAAAAATATTTGCAACCATTCAACGGGTGCCGTACTAAAGGTATACTGTTTCAAGAAACGCCTAAATCCATCAATGGAGTTCTTGAAGCAGTATACCTTTAGTACTCAGCTGTAATTGAGCTGAATAGTCAAAATCATTTAATATAACAGCAGTATTAATCCAAAGATTTCTTTAGTTTTTTATTTGTCAGCTTTTTAATAATCGAAAAATGGAGGATAGTCTATGTCACTACCTTTAATGAAGAATTTTATCAACGGTGAATGGGTGGGCTCGAACACCACTACAATTGGAGATGTATGGAATCCTGCCAAAGGAGAAAAAATCGCTCAGGTTCCTTATGGAACCAAAGAAGATGTTGATAACGCTGTTAAAGCAGCGAAAGCAGCTTTTCCGGAATGGCGAACAACTCCCCCATTATCCAGGGCACGTTACCTGTTTCGCTTAAAAGAAGCATTTGAGGATAATTTTGAAGAGATTGCCAGGGTATTGACAACAGAACAGGGAAAGGCCATTGATGATTCCCGTGGTGAAGTTCGTCGCATGATTGAAAACGTCGAACATGCGACAGGCGTAACGACATTGATGACCGGATATACCTTGGAAGATATTGCCCGAAATATTGATTGCTATGGCCACAGACAGCCGATGGGTGTTTTTGCTGCGATTGTTCCCTATAATTTTCCGGCTATGGTGGCATGGTGGTTCCTCCCTTATGCCTTGGTGACGGGAAACACTTACATCGTGAAGCCTTCTGAACAAGTACCGATGACACAAACCAAAATATTTGAAATTGTTGATGAAGTTGGATTCCCAGAAGGTGTTGTCAACATGGTTCATGGCTCCAAAGATGTTGTTAATGGATTATTGGATCATCCGGATATTGAGGGAATCTCATTTGTCGGGTCAACTCCAACGGCAAAATATATCTATGAACGTTGTGGAGCAACTGGTAAAAGATGTCAATCTCTTGGCGGAGCTAAAAATATTGTTGCAATTATGCCAGATGCAGATTTGGACCAAGCAATGCCTTCTCTGGTTACATCATTTTTTGGTTGTGCCGGACAGAGATGTCTTTCAGGTTCTATACTGGCACCCGTAGGTGATATTGCGGATGAACTGAAGGAAAAATTTGTGGCAGCCGTTGAAAAAATGAAAGTAGGTGACGGTCTTGATGAGCAGACAGCGATGGGACCTGTCGTGAGTGCAGCACACAAAGAAAGGGTGATTAACTATATCAATAAAGGTGTTGAAGAGGGCGCTGATCTGGTAATGGATGGTCGAAATTATACGGTTCCCGGATTGGAAAATGGCTTTTTTGTGGGCCCAACAATCTTTGACAATGTTAAGCCTGAAATGACAATCGCAACAGAGGAAATATTTGGACCTGTAACCAGTATTGTGCCTAAAAAGAATTTGGATGAAGTGATTGAGCTGGTTAATTCCCGTCAATATGCAAACGCTTCATGTATTTATACTCAAAATGGTGCAGCTGCTCGTCAGTTTAAATATGAAGTTAAACCGACCATGGTGGGAATTAATATTGGTGTCGCAGCACCAATGAGTTTCTTTCCCTTTGGAGGGTCGGGTAATTCGATGTTTGGTGATATTAAGGGACATGGTCAGGAAATTTTCCAGTTCTTTACCGATACAAAAGTTGTTATTCAGCGCTGGTTTTAGTACCTTATAAATTATTTTCTGCGTCTTTTAGTACCTTATAAATTATTTTCTGCGTCTTTTCAGCAGGAAGTAATTTGTTAAGGTACTTATCCTGAAAGGGCTTGGCAGAAAATGATTTGTTAAGGTACTTATCCAGTTTATCTGGGCTAAGGCTATGAAATAACGGAGGGCCACATTGAAAAATGAGCCCTTCAACGGAAGGAGAAAAGCATGCCGATTACTAATTTTGGAAGTATATTTAATTTTGCTGAAGAGCTGGAAAACATAGCGCTGGACTACTATAAAAGTGCTTTGAAGAACGATACGTGTAGTGGATATTCAGATATCTTTGAGCAGGCGGTCAAAGATGTGACTAAAAACGTTAAACTGGTCAGACGAGCTCGTCAGGAAAATGTTACAGAGATGATCCTGGAAAATATTGATGATTTTACCAGAGCCCCTTTTTGTATTGAACTGGAAAATCCTGAGGCTATTGATGGGCCGGCAGTTCTTGAAAATGCAAAAAAGATGGAAGAAAATGCGGTTCAGTATTATCAGCAAGCTGCTGGGAAACTGACAGCTTTACCTGAAGCGGCAAGGGTTTTAAAAACATTAGGAAAAAAGAGAGTATCTCGAAAAGAAAAATTGGAAGCCCTCTAGTGTTTTTTAGAGACAGATAATTTCATTTGTCTCTATCTCCCCCCATTGATCAAATTGCACATTCCACTCTATCTGTATCATCTTTGGCTTTTTTAGCCGTTCCATTACGCTCTTCCCAGATGAAGTCTCAATCTTGTCATCTCTTTCGAGAGATTTAAGGTGACGTGGTAAGATATACCATAACCTCCGCTTTTTCAGATTGTTGCGCGGTAACTCCGATTCCTCTTAAATCTCTTATGATAGATCTCGTTGAAGTATTTGAATCATAACCGTAAAAGTCGCCACTTAAATGTAAATTTTCATTATCTGAAAAAGGTTTTGTCTTACAAAAAGCGATAATTCTTTCCGCACCAAATGGAGGCTGCACTGTAAATTTATTATTTGCATGGAGCACAACCATTTTTCCTGGATGAAGCATTTGTTTTGAGTCTCTTTGGGTGGGATACATGAGCGTTAGCGATTTGACCGACTGGTAGAACAGGCTTTTTCAGGTTTTTAGGAGGTGTGGTCGTTTTCATGGTTTAGCAATGTATTAAATCACGGCGAATTTTACCGTTACATTAAAAATTAGTAAACCAACTCTATCTGTTTTGGTTTAAAAAAGCAAAAAACAACGGCGTTATTTGCCGTTATTTTGCTATTTCTTAAACCAGAGTGTCATGCTTTTAGTTTTTTAGAAATCGGGTTAAATCGGGTGACAGCAGTGTGCCAAGAACGGATATCAGAAAGCAATCATTCTCCTTGGTTTGTTTAGTTTGATTGAAAGATATATTCGGTGCTGTACAATTGATGAGGGATTGGTCCCTCAAAACCGGCTTGCAGAAGCAGGTTTTAAACCACCTTATGCTGCTTAGGTAAAGAGCTTAGGTAGTGAGCGATAAGGAAAAGGCATGGTCAAACATGTCAGGTGTGAATCATGAAGGCGAACGAAAGTGAACCGTCCGATGAGGTGTCGAGAACCGAAAATGATGTCAAAACCGGGGAGTCTGGTGTTTTTCCGGGATAAGTTCAGGAGATATCTGCTTACTGCCTGAGCGGCATCCGGCATAAAGGCGGCGCGAGCTTGATTTAGGCTTTTGTACGGAACTTGGGAACCAGTCGTTTCGATGTTAAGGGAGCGATTCAAGTGGGGAAGACCCATTAGAATTTGAGTACCAATGCGAAACACTGGGGCGGACGATCCCGTAGTAGCGTTGAAGCTTCTGTAATGGAAGTGAAGCAAAGGGGATCGATTGTACAGTTTTATTAAACTAGCCAACTGAAATCAGGAGGAGCTGAATGAGTAAGACAAAGTCATTTCATATTTCCAAACAAGTGATTTGGGATGCCTATAAGCGTGTGAAGGCTAATAAGGGATCAGCAGGTGTAGATCAACAAGAAATTAAGGACTTTGAAGTCAATCTGAAAGATAATCTTTATAAGGTTTGGAATCGGATGAGTTCAGGGACTTATTTCCCAAAGCCTGTGTTGAGGGTAGAAATACCCAAACCGGATGGTCGAATGCGTCCACTTGGGATTCCCACAATCACTGATCGCATTGCTCAAATGGTGGTCAAATTCCATATCGAACCAACTTTAGAGCAACAGTTTCATGTTGATTCTTATGGCTATAGACCGAATAAATCAGCAGAGCAAGCGATTAAAACAACCCGTCAGCGGTGTTGGCAATTTGACTGGGTGGTTGATCTTGATATCAAAGGCTTCTTTGATAACATAGATCACGACCTGTTGATGAAAGCAGTTCGCAAACACACGGATGAAAACTGGATACTGCTATATATTGAACGTTGGCTAAAAACTCCCGTTCAATTTTCAGACGGTAGCCAGAAGTCATCTGATACTGGAACACCACAAGGAGGTGTCATTAGTCCTCTACTGGCCAACCTCTTTCTTCATTATGCATTTGACATCTGGATGAGCAGATATTATCCGATAAATCCATTTGAACGCTATGCTGATGATGTGGTGGTTCATTGCAAAACATTGATTGAAGCTGAGCATATCAAATCTGTGATAACTAGCAGAATGAGAGCATGCAAACTCGAGCTTCATCCTGAAAAGACGAAGATTGTCTATTGTAAGGATGAAAATCGAAGAGATAATTACTATCAAACACAATTCGATTTCCTGAGTTTTACTTTCAGGAGACGAACCTGTAGAACAAAAGATGGTAAACTCTTTAATGGCTTTAATCCTGCCGTCAGCCTGAAATCAAGAAAAGCAATCCTGGATACAATCAGATCTTGGAAGATTCACAGAAAGAGTGATAAAACAATCTTTGACATTGCCAGAATTTGTAATCCGGTATTCAGAGGTTGGTATCAATATTTCAGTTGTGTAAATCCATCTGAAACCTATCTGGTATTTAAACACTTTAATTCGATTTTATACCGTTGGGGAAGAAGGAAGTATAAACGACTCCGAACCCGAAAGCAATTTTTCAGCTGGATGAACAGCATTAGGGTAAAATACCCTAATCTTTTCATTTATTGGAATATTGATGGGGTTGGGATTCGGACTGTACAATAAGAGCCGTATGAGTCGAGAGATTCACGTACGGTTCTGCGAGAGGCTGAGGGGGAAGTTCCCTCGGTCTACTCTACTACCTATTTACAAAATCGACAAATCGTAGACAGACAAATCGAGTGACAGCATACCTATTTTATTAATTGGTATGCTGTCACTCGATTCATTTAAATGTTGAAATTTACACAAAAATTGGTTCTCTGTTGAATTTAAGTACTTTTTTTCTCTCTTCACGCAAGGGATCAATATTTTTCTTCATGAGGACATTCAATTATTTACACCCAGGTGATCAATTCTTTCTTTATCAGGAAATTCAATTTATTTTCATTTTGTTAATCAATTTTTCCATTCACGAAAGCATCAGCTTTCTGCCCAACGCCTGTTTAAGCCGCATTCACCGCTGCTTTTTGGCGGCGAATGTCGGTCTTTAAACTTTTGGTACGCCCGGCATGGGTATATACTTATGAGGTGAAAGTCCTCTGTAGGAAGATCACCGTAAATGTTGTTTTTATTAACATTTACGTTAACTACTAGCAAAAGGCAAGGGCAAATTCGTGAGGAAATGTCTGAAGGAAGCCTGGAGCAAAATCATGAGCCGACGAACAGAAATATCATATAAGGCCCAGTCCGGGGATGAGTTAGCCAAACATAACTAAGTCCGGTGATCAACGTGGATAGGGTAAATGATGCGGTTGTGTGATGAAAGTATATATCCTTATCCGGGGAGATCTGATCAACAGGCAGTAGAATTGACGGACGGGGGCTTAGCCTCTGAGAACCCCGGCAAA
>Ga0307989_1000337_pt1 | contig 31908 bp, 21 predicted proteins | sample EllFjometagen185_FD_203164 | JGI IMG/M metagenome (GOLD analysis project Ga0307989, IMG submission 203164) | Marine microbial communities from Ellis Fjord, Antarctic Ocean - #185 | ecosystem: Environmental > Aquatic > Marine > Unclassified | place: Southern Ocean | collected 2014-10-08 | reverse complement strand
GCCAGCGTTCGTTCTGAGCCAGGATCAAACTCTCAAGTTTATAAAGAATCCAGTAAACTGAATCCTTCAACTTAATTAATCCTTTGAGTATATAACTCACTCTTGACGAGTCGATAATATATTAAACTCCAATATATCATCTACACTACTTTATTCTATTGCTTATTACTGTTTACAACCTGATTCTGATGTCAATGAACTTCATGTCTGTTAAAAAATAATTTGTAACAGATCACTTAATAAAGGTGTATTTATTTCATCAAAGTGTCAAGTATAAATATTATTTTTATGCTAAAGCCCATTAAATCAAATTCTTATACCTGAAGGATCAATCGAAAGCTGGAAACCGATAGATCATTTCTGTAAGGGGAAAGAGGGAATATTTTGGTTTTGAACAAACGCGAAACAAAATTGGATTTTCTCAAGAAACTTACCAAATTCAAAAGACCTTATATTTGAATTGGCATACCATTTGTTAATAAGTGCTGTCTTAACAAATTGGTATAGGGACCTTTTGCTAATGTATTAATAGAACCCACAAAAATGAAATGAGACTGGGCTCTTGAAAGCGCTACATTAAGTAAGTTTACCCTGCTGTTTAAAAACTGAGGTATGCCTTTGCAGATAACGGTTGAAAAAATTACGATACTGCGTTCACCTCCCTGAAATCGGTGAACAGTACCAGATGAAATAGAATTGCTGATATTCTCTTTTCTCAAAGCGATATTAATGTGACTCAGTTGTCCTTTGTACGGAGTCAAAATAGCAATATCACTATAAGACACACCATATTCAGAAATTACCTTTATTATTTTAATGATTTGACTAATTTCTTCATGATTTACCCAGGATCCACCATACCGGGTTTCAGTGCCTTCTACATCCCTATACTGAAGCTCACTCCAGGTATTTGAAGACTTTTTATTATTTGAAGTCAGCACATTCAGTTCATAATTACAAAGTTCAATACTGACTTGTATAATTTTATCCTGGCATCGAAAATGCTCCTTTAAATCAATAGTGTATTTACATGCATCCAATGCGATATGATGAGCAGATCTGAGGTTTTCCATATATGATGAAAAGAAACGGCAGGAATTTGCATCAATTCCAATATGTCGACTTTTACGCAAATCTTCTATATCCGTAATTCTAAGGTTGGCAATCGGTTCCAGCTGCATAACATCGCCAATCATCACCACATGCCGGCTTCTGACCAAAGCAGGAAGCACATATGAAGGTGCGCATTGTCCAGCTTCATCTACAATGGTCATTCCAATATAATTCTCATCCATGGGAAACATATTACGTAATGAGAGCAAGGTACAACCTGCAAGTGGAAAAATAGTCAAAAAAAGATCCAGATGACTTTTCTTCTTTAATGTTCTGAGTCCGCGTCGTTCTTCAATATCTTTAACTACTGTTTTCAAAAGTCTTAGTACTTTTCGTTTATTGCAGCAAACCCAAGCATCAAGCATTTTCCTGGCAATGATATATATATCAAAACGAAGTTGTGACGTTTCAATCTGTCCGGTAGATTTGTTTTCTTTTTTATTCTCCTTAAGTATTTCATTCAACTTTTCGCGGTATCCGTAAAACACCTTAATATGCTGATAATCCTCTTTTTTGGATAACTCCTGGATATATAACTGCAGAGAATCATAAGTTACACTTGACAATACTATTCGACTACCAACACGTATACTTGCAGGTAAAATACCTTCAATATCCATTCCCTCCAAAGCATTATCAACTGCACGGTTATTGGTGCTAGTCACCAATGATATTTGGTGTAAATTATCAATTTTAAAATCCAGCGATTTAATTTCACTGATAAATTGGACAAACCGATCTGCTAATATATTCCTGATAATATGAGTTTTTCCGGTACCTGGTGGACCGTTAATGGTTGTAAATTTTCTTTTTTTAGTCGCCTTGATAGAAAGTTCCTGACTTTTTGTCAAGGGCTTCACATCATATTGGCCCTGAATTAGTGATGAAGACTTGTTTTCAAGGTTTTTTCCGTAAAGATAAAACTTAGCAGGGTGGTTTTTTTCCAACAAATACAATAGGTTGTTATCAATAATGTCGGTGAGATCGTTTTGTAGCTGCCATGTGGGCTGAAGACTGTCAAGCTCATAAATCAAAGCAAAAGGAAAAACAGAAGTGTACTGATTATTGAGAGAAGCGGCGCTGTTTTGATGCAGATGGTTTTTAATCGCTTTAAAAACCTGAGTGAACAGTTCTTCTTGCTTTATATCCTCCTTTTCATCAATTGAAAAATTGAGAACTGTTTTACAAAATTCATCAATAAATTGTCTTGCATTATAGTTGTTTTTTGTACAGGAACGACGAAATTTCAAAATTTCATCATCCAATATACCTAACTCTTCTTCTAAAAAAAGCTCATCTAACCAATATGCATAGCCAAATTCCTGGTCATCAAGCGGATCCTGGGAAATTTTGATTTCCATTTCATTGTCTAAAAATGAATCTTGGAAACCAGCTGAAGGTTGTTCTGATATAGATGGATATTCAATATTAGAAAGCGGAAACTTAAACAATGTGGTGAGTTTTTCCTTTCCGAATCGGTTTTTGTAGTAAAATGTGGGAAACCCAACCATAAAATCATGTTCAACCGGTTGGCGATATCGTTTTTTTAACGCATCCTGTCGGGTTAAATGCTTTAGAAAAGGTAAAATCTCTTCATCAATTTTAACTAGAATATCTGTTTTTTCTCTTAATAAAAAAGAGATGGAGTCTAAATCAGAATTCTCCGGCAGTGATTTCTTAAAATAAGTCCTTCCCTCATATTTTGCAACTTTGGGCATGACTGGCGTTAAAGCCATCTGCATTGCTTCCTCGACAAGCAAGGTCGATTTCCAAATTCGTATTAGTTCATTTGCTTCTTCTTTTTTCTTGAGAAATGATGACATTGAATTAAGATGTTATAAGCGATTGAAGAAGAAGGGAAATTCCTGGTTTAGTTAATTTTTAATCCAGTTCTATTTTCATTTTCACTGGAACCTGATCAACCCCTTGAATAACACCTTTTTTTACCTTGAGATACATTTTGATTTTAGGAGCTGTAAATTCCACCTGATTATTTTCTTTAACAACAGCATCTCCAATCAAGTCGATAATTTCTGTATGGTAATTGAATGTTGCACGATTAGCCGTTGATATTCTCCCCGGTTGAGATAAAGAGAATTTTCCGTTTGCAATAATCTTTTCAATTTCATCCTGTTCATCAAAAAACAGATCTGCCCGATTCGACTTAAATTTGGAGTTTTCCTGCTGATCATTCAAAAAAACATTCCCTTGAAGAACCAGTTTCCCCGCAGGTTTATCAATCAGCACCTGATCAGCCAAACCTACTATTTCATTTTCTTGCTTCTGGTTCGAATTTCCCGCATTAGGTTTGCTTTTCTTTTTGATAATCACTTTAACTTGCTGTTCTGGTTTGGCAGTTATTTTACCTTTTTCAGATCCGTAATTGTATCTAATTTTATCCGCTTGAATGAAATAATTGTTGGTTTTTACCCTCAGATTACCATTCAGCAAGACTGAAGTTAAGCTTCTATCAAAATGGGCATAGTCACAATTTAAGTGCCCTTTTTCAACTGATTTTTGGGATTCTCCGCTGTTTTTAGGGATGTTATAAAAATTAATTTCAACATTTCCAATGGCTTCACCGGTTAAAAACTGGTCACTTGTGGCATCTTTCATTAATATCAATCGATCTGTATTTAAAGAGGAACCGGATGATTTTCGAACAATGTAAACATTTTTATCCAACTGAATAGTATGCTTGGCTTTATCAATTGTAGTTAGTTCTGAAGTTGCAGTTAAAAAGTCTTGGCCAATTAAATCAAACCATGGAGATGTAAAAAAGAGTAGAGGTATTATTATATATAGGACAGGATTTTTATACAGCGGTTGTTTCATATTGTTTAGTTGGTTTTATTCCGGATGCCACATCATATTCTGATCTATTGAAGCTACATATCAATCAGCAGCGTTGTATCTGGTTTTTCTAAAGTCAAGATCTCAGATTTAAGATCGTAATGCATCGATTGCGCTTTAATGGTCTCAGTCTTAGAAATTCCAAGGACCTTTGTATGGTTATAAAGAATTTCCTTATTCTGATCAATTATCAATTGCTCTGTGAACACTTTTTGTCCATCAGCATAATTTATTTTAATATTCCCTGATAAGATCATTATTTTTGTTTGTCCACTAATCTTACCTTTATCTGCAGTTACTTTAGTCGATTGATCACTCAATGACTTGGAATAGATTCGACCGCTGATTTGTTCAAAGGTTGTGACGTCCTGTTTTTCAAATATTTCTGCATTTTTAGCTGTAAACTCCCATTTCAACCTGCCAGAGTCATAATCATACAAAACAGGTTGTTTGAGTCGAATCGGCTCTTCGTCTTTTTTTTTATTACCAGCGTTAAATTCATTGGTGATTTCTGACTGCCATGTTGTATATTCGGCAAAGAATAAAAGCAGTAACAAAATCCCCCAGGTTACAAACTTCATTATTAAGTTTTCAATTGCAGGTTATACCTCAGGTAGACCATCCTTGTTTTCCTCATCATCAGGCTGGTTTTTCCATCGGCGATGGAACCAGACCCACTGAGATGGATATAATCTAATATGTTTTTCTAGCTGAGATGTATAATTTTGAGTTAACTGAAAAACTTCCTTCTTTCCACCTTGATAAGGCGCTTTCGATAGTAACTCAAAGGTGTATTGATGCATTCCATCTTCCTGTCTTGCCCCAAAGGCTGATATAACCGGAGTGTTAAATTTCTGCGCGAATACGGCAGCACCAATGGCCGTTGAAGCTTTTTTCCCAAAAAAGTCTACGTAAACACTTTTAACTCTTGTATCCTGATCCATGGCAAATAAAAAAACCTCATTATTTCTGAAGCATTTTAGGATAGACCTCGCCGACGATCTATCGCCCCGTGGAACCATTTTAATATTATCCGAAGCACGCGTCGCCAATAAAATATCATCCAGCTTATTATCACCAACAGGACTTTCAACTGCAATCCCTGTTATTCCCAGCATTTCATAAATCGCCGGAAGTAGCTCCCAGTTTCCCACATGACCAAAAAGCATTACTGCGCCATTCCCTTCCTCTAAAGCTTTCTTAACAATTTCCGGATTAATCAATCGGATATAAGACGCAGGATTTTTTCTAATTTCCTGGGTAATCAGCGCTTCAAAAAATGTCTTCCCAATATCTTCAAACGTTCTCTTCAACAACTCTTTTCGTTGATCTTTTGAGAGCTCCGGGAAACAAAAATCAAGCTGATACTCAGCGATACCGCGATCTTTATCAGCCAGTTTCAAAGCCAACCGGCCAAACAATGCACCCAATTTATGGAGCTGTTTAAAGGACCACAGCCCCGCAAATTTCTGAAACGAAAGAATAGCAACAAACTCAAAAAAATGACGTATTTTTTTTAAAGAACTGGATTTGTTTTTTTTATAGACATCATATTGCGTATCTCTACCCATTCTTAAATCCTGTTTTCCGGTAACCACTGTTGAGCATAAGTTATATAATTGTTGGGGGTATCCAGAATCATGTTTATTTCATTTTCCCTGAGTTTACGTACCACTTTTCCAGGACGACCCATTACAAGCGTGTTCGGATCTTCAAATCGAGAGCCTTGTGAAATTAAAGAACCCGCTGCGACTAGAACCCGTGATCCGATATAACTACCGTTCATTACAATCGCTCCCATTCCGACAAAACTATCATCCGCCAGTTGAGCACCATGAATAATACACGAATGTCCAATAGAAACGTTGTTTCCAATGGTGACCTGCCATTTATTTAATTGCCCATGCAGAACACAATTATCTTGAATATTGCACCTTTTTCCAATTTCAATCGGAGCAACATCCCCTCTTAAAACAACATTATGCCATATTGAACTATCGTCCATGATTGTAATATCTCCTGAGAGAACAACGTTTTCACCCAAACGAACATTCTTACCCAGTTTTACATTATTATCCATCATCAGCTTTTAATTGATTAAATTTACTCATTATAATATAAACTTGTGTTTACACCTTTAAATAGCGAAAATGATAAAAACTGTCTATCAGCATCGCCATAAAACTTAATAAATATACGATGATGTGATCATACCGAATATGAAGCCTTTAGCTTATCAACGGGTACACTGATTTTTAAATATTATTTAAGTCACTGTATTATCTGTATAACAATATATAAAGCGAGGCTTCAATAGACTTGCTAAATTAGGTTTGTTATTGATAAATAGGTTGGATACAAAAAATATTATTGTCTGAAAGGATCTGTGTATAATCATTGGGTTTTCCCATTTCTTGTTCGAATCGTTTGATTTTTATCATGAAAAATAATCACCAAACACCTCAAAATATTGACTCAAATCTTTCTGCTGAGCATAATGAAGTTACACAATCTCAAATCATCGAAGCTCTATTATTTAGTTCAAGAAAGTCGTTAACAATCCAACAGATAAAGACGATCACCGGTATCAAGGAAGCAAAAATAATTCGTTCAATCATTAATGAATTGAATGAATTTTATCTTCTAAATCACCGATCCTTTAGCATATTTAAAGTGGCAGATGGTTTTCAATTGCGAACCGATCACCGGTTTCAAAAATGGATCAAAAAAGGGAAGGTTGCCAGGCAGATTCAACTTTCTCAAGCTGTAATGGAAACACTATCAATTGTCGCTTACCAGCAACCCGCTATAAGAGCTGAAATTGAAAGTATTAGAAATGTGGATGCAACCTATGCCCTACGTTCACTGCTTGATAAAAAGTTGATCCGAATTTTGGGAAAAAAGGAAATCATGGGTCGCCCATTAATGTATGGAACCACTCGGTTTTTCCTGGAGGTATTTGGGTTTAATTCATTGGATGACCTTCCCAGACCCGAAGATTTTGATATTGTAACTAGTGAAGAGATTCAATCAGTAACAACGGAAATTAACAAATGAAAAAGCGAGTACTTGTCAAAGTAGGCACTCATATCCTGGGAAGAGAAAACGGTCATTTGAACTATAATCGAATATCAGATTTAGTCGACCAGATCATTGAACTAAGAAAAGACTATCAGGTTATACTGGTTAGTTCTGGTGCCACCCGGGCAGGAAGGGAATTTTGTGAATTTGAAACAGAAAAAGACCCTCTCATCCGCAAACAAATGTTGGCAAGTATTGGCCAGGGACGACTTTTTCAGGTTTATTCCGACTTTTTCCGGGAACATTCCGTCGTTACTGCGCAGGCTTTGTTAACTAGTGGTAATTTCAAAGGGAAAGTGACGTTTCAGAACATGAAAACCACTCTGGAAGGACTTTTAGAAAATAATATCATGCCGATTATTAATGAAAATGATGTCACTAGCTACAGGGAATCCAGCTTTGGAGACAATGATCATCTTTCCAGTCTAATCGCTTCAATGCTAAGCGTGGATTTAATGGTGCTATTATCCGATATCGTCGGTTTTTATACAGCAGATCCTAAAAATAATCCTGACGCAAAACTCATTCCTATGGTAGAAAGGATTACACCTGACCTTACTGCACTTTGCGAAGATTCCCTTTCTGATGGGGGGACAGGGGGAATGCTGAGTAAATTGAAGGCCGCTGAAATAGCAACACAACACGGAATACCAACCATTGTGTGCTCTGGAAAAGAGAAGAATTCTCTCCTTTCTGCTGTGAAAGGAACCACTTCAGGCACATATTTCAGTACCACAAAAAAGAAGAAACCACTCAGCACCCGAGGAAACTGGATGGTTACTGGAGCTGATGTTAAGGGAACAATTAAAATTGATTCCGGAGCAGAAAATGCGCTATTAGATAATAAAAGCCTTTTGGCTGTGGGGGTTATCACGGTGGAAGACAAATTCAATGTCAAAGATGTTATTACCATTGAAAACAAGAACGGTATTCACATAGGTACAGGCTTGGCCAATTACCAAAGTGATGAAATCAAAGAATTCATTGCTTCTCCAAAAATTGCAAAAGGTAAAATTGTTATTCATAAAAACCATTTGTATACGTTATAGTAAAAAATCTGGAATATATTTCCACACAGCTAGATTTTAGAACAAAGACCCTGTAATCAACATTTACCCATTATGAGTTCCTACCGAAGAACACCTAAAAAGAAAAAAACTTCAAACAAAAACGCATTCTTCACAATCAAAACCGTGTTCTTATCTTGTATATATTTAAGCTTGATTGGAGGAATTGTCGTATTGGGGTTTTTGTACTACCTGTCTCAACATCTACCCGCTTTGGATGAGATGATTAATCCAAAGTATGACCTTCCCACCCAAATGTATGATAGAGACAATCAGCTCGTTACCGAATTTTATACAAAACATAGAGTACTTATTCAGTTTGATAATTTTCCGGATGTACTGGTAAACGCACTCCTGGCCATTGAAGATAACGGGTTTTATTCTCATTATGGAATCGCCCCTTTTCGAATGGCAAAGGCATTGCTAATCGATATTATCGCTGGAAGCTATGTCCAGGGGGCAAGTACTATCACTCAACAGGCAGCCAAAATGTTCCTGTTGACAAAAGATAAAAAAATCATCCGAAAACTGAAAGAGATATTACTTGCTTTAAAAATTGAGTCTAGATTCAGTAAAAACCAGATCCTAGAATTGTATCTGAATAAAACTTACTTCGGACATGGAGCATATGGGATTGAAGCAGCAGCTAGGGACTATTTTGGCAAGAGTACAGAAGAACTCAATCTTGCAGAAGCTGCTCTACTGGCAGGCCTACCAAAAGCACCTTCCAAATATGCACCTACCGCAAGTATCAAAAAGGCCATTCGAAGAAGAAACCTGGTACTTATGAAAATGGATGAACTGGGATATATTACCACTCAACAGCGCATCCAGACCATGTTATCAAAGATTGACCTCAAGGTAAATAAACACTTGGATTACAACGAGACATCCTACTTTGTAGAACACATTCGTCGGTATGTGTCTGATAAGTATGGGACAGATAAACTTTATCGCGGTGGATTGAAAGTTTATTCGACCATGGACTTAAAAAAACAGATATATGCTCAAAATGCCCTGCATGATGGAATCGCTGACCATGATCGTCGTCAGGGCTACCGCGGACCATTAAAAAACCTCTTAAAAGAAGTCGACCATGAATTGGGGTTATTTGTCTATTCAGATGAAAAAGGCTGGAATCAAGATGCCTATAAAGCCATTGATGATGATACACAAGCGATGGCTAAGGAATTATTTACAGAAAAAATAACAAAAACCACCAAGGAGAATCATTTTATTATTGGTGGAACAGTATTGGGGGTTGTCCTATCCGTAAATAAAAAATCGGCTGATGTAAAACTCAAGGAATTTAGTGGCAGTCTATATTTAAATACGATGCGATGGGCACGTCCTGTGGACTATGAGACGTCTTTAAACTGGAAAACCAGATTAAAGGATCTCAATGATATACTAAAAATTGGTGATGTTGTTGAATTGGAAATCAGAGATTATGACAACGAAAAACAGGAATTCTCGCTTTCTTTGACCCAAAAACCGTTGGCCAATGGTGCAATTCTGTCGGTTGATCCATACTCAGGTCACATTTTAGCAATGTCAGGTGGATTTGATTTTCGAAAGAGTGAATTTAATCGGGCAATTCAGGCGAAACGACAAACAGGTTCTGCATTTAAACCACTGGTTTTCTCTCTAGCCTTGGATAATTCATTTACTGCGGCCAGTATGCTCGACGATACGCCTTATGTTGGTGATGAAGATGGAGGATATAAACCCCAAAACTACGGAAAAAGTTTTCTGGGAAAAGTCTCAATGCGTGAAGCCATGATTCACAGCAAAAATATTCCTGCGTTAAATCTAACTCGGGAATTAGGCACAGATGCTGTAATTGAGCATGCGCGAAAAATGGGAATTACCTCAGCACTCCCTGAAGGTGAATTGAATATTGTTTTGGGAACCGCATCGCTGACTTTGTCAGAAATGGTCAGAGCGTTCGGTATATTCGCCAACGGTGGCAATCTGGTTCAGCCCACTTATATATTAAAAATTGTTGACCGTGATGGAAATATACTTGAAGACAATACTGAGTTGGTATCAGAAAGAATATTAAGCGAAGAAACCGCCTTTTTAGTTACCTCAATGCTAAGCGATGTTGTGACGAGTGGATCCGGGTGGAGAGCCCAAGCGATCAATAGACCTTCCGCGGGTAAAACCGGCTCGACTGATGACTATGTTGATGCCTGGTACATAGGCTACATACCACAAATGATTACAGGTGTTTATGTCGGTTTTGACCAAAATCAACAGTCTCTGGGACATGAAGAAACGGGTTCTAAGGCCGCTGCTCCGATTTGGACCAATTATATGAAACAAGCGGTCGATACAATGGCAATTTTACCGTTTGATTCACCGGATGGAATCAATATGGTAAAAATTAATGTTGATTCAGGCCTTCTGGATTGTAATACGGGAGGAAAAACCAGATTCGAATATTTCAAAACGGGAACTGAGCCCACCCAATGTCATCAGATCCAGGAATCATCGCCAAATATAACAGAAACTAATGTAAAAACAGGCGAAGAAACCGATGCGGGTGAAGAAGAAATAGAAGAACTATAAATAGTCAATTAAATTTCATCACAGGAACTACACATCTGTAATTTCCCACAAGAAGCTAACGAACATCGCACATTTTGCCCCTTCAACTGATAAACCACTCTTTCCATGTGCGAGCTTCGTGAACCTTTTACCCCAATCACTGCATCTTTATCTACTATTGCATCCAATACATCAATAATCTCTTTCGTGGTCCGGAATGTATGCGCATCCAGTTCAGGGTATTGGGCCCTAATTAATGGAATCAGAATTTCCCCACTTTCTCCTCCCAAAAACAGATGATCAAGTGTTTTGGGTATATTATCCAAAATATATTTAGCGCTCCTTTTCAAATCACTATCCAGCTCCGCCATATTACCCACCACTCCAATAGATTTCTTTTTATTTAATGAGCAGATTGTTTTTAACATATTGATCATCGATTCTGGATTGGCATTATATGTATCATCCAGGATCATGGAGTTGTTTTTACCGGTAACAAAAGTTGATCGACCTTTTTCCTGAGGGAGATACGCCAAATAGCTTTCAATTTTATCCAAAGTCACTTCCAGAAAATAGCAGATTGCAATAATGGCAGACAGCAGGTCCCCCACATATTCACCTAACTCTCCTACCACGACTCGACTTTTTCCCTCCGGTGTTTGAAAAACAAATGTCTGTTGTCGCTTTTCAGTATTAACACCAACAAATTGCCATGAAAAGCAGGGGGAATGCTGGCCAAAAAATTCCAATTGCTTTTGCGACATTAAAGAGCCCAAATACTCATCATCAAAAGGTATCAAAGATATAGCATCCTTTTTTTGATGTGAAAAAATTTCAGTTTTTGCCTGATAGGTCTTTTCCAGGGATCCAAATTTTCCAAGATGGGCATGTCCAACATTCAGTAATACAGTAATATCGGCAGGAGCGATTGAACTCAACAACTCCAACTCCCCTAAACCGGAAGTTCCCATCTCTAATATCATCAGGTCATGTTCTGGTTGAATACCTAAAATGGTGATCGGACATCCGATATGATTATTAAAACTGCCTATGTTGCTTAATAAATTGAATTGATTTTGCAACAGATGTGTCAGCCATGCCTTTGCTGTTGTTTTTCCGGATGAACCTGTAATCGTAACAACTTTTCCTATAAATCCCTGCATCAGCTCTTTTGCCAGCATATGCAGCGCCTGTAACGAATTAGTAACCTTAATGACAGCAATATCAGAAACCGGCGGAACTTTTTTTTCTACAACGATCAACCGAATCGATGAATCCTTTAACTGATGAATATATTGATGTCCATCGTTTTGATCACCCTCCCAGGCAAAGAAAATTTGTGCATCTTTTATGGATCTTGTATCAAAAGCCCCTCCCGATAGCTCCTGATCAGCATTATCAGGTTGAACAATCCATTCTCCCTGCGTCACTTCCTGGATTTTTTTAAAACTGAGTTGTTTATTCACTTTAACGGTTATCCTCTAAATGGAGTTTGAATTCATCTTATCGAGAAAATAGAACATATCAAGCTGTCTATTTTCCTGCTCATCTGTCTTCTCTTTTTCCAAACCAGAAATCGTTGTTCCTAACAGTCTTACCTTTTTATGCGGGTACTCATTTTGACAGGTATCTTTCAATTTTTGATAAGCCAGTTTTTTAATGGTATCTTTAGTCAACAGAAAGGTGGAATCGGTAACACTTCTCGTAACTTGTTTAAAATCTTCAAACTTGATTTTCAGACTAAAGGTTCTTCCAAAAATTGCTTTGTCCTCAATTCTTTTGAAAAGACCCTCCAACAGTTTTTCAAGTTCTTTTTCAAGTTGCTCTCCAAAATTAAAATCCGTTCTGAAAGTGGTTTCGATGCCAATGGATTTTCGTTTACGCTGAGTAATGACAGGTCGATTATCAACTCCTCTGATTATCTCATATAAATAATGCCCAAGCTTTCCAAAATGCTGAACCAGATACTCTTCAGATTTGGTCAGTAGTTGCGCCCCTTTTTCTATACCAAACAGCTGTAATCTTTTAAATGTTACCTTACCTACACCCGGGATTTTTTTTACAGAGAGATTTTTTAAAAATTCTTCTGCATTTTCAGGTGTTACAACAAACAATCCGTCGGGTTTTCTCTCGTCCGAAGCTATTTTTGCCAAAAATTTGTTGTAAGAAACTCCCGCGGAACTGGTCAAATTCAATTGATATTTAATGTCCTTTTTAATTTTCTCAGCAATCCAGGTTGCGGATGGACAGTCTATTAAATTATTCGTCACATCTAACCAGGCTTCATCTAAAGAGAGAGGTTCAATCTCAGTTGTATAAACCTTGAAGATCTGATGTATTTGATCTGAAATCTCTTTATACCGCTCAAATCGGGGTCGAATAAAAATAGCATTCGGACATAGTCTTTTTGCCATGGAACAAGGCATGGCCGAATGAATTCCATATTCCCTGGCCTTATAACTGGCAGCAGACACAACCGAGCGACTATCAGGATTTCCACCAACAACAATTGGCAAACCCCTTAAACTAGGATCATCTTTCTCTTCAACAGATGCATAAAAAGCATCCATATCTAAATGTATGATTTTTCGGTTGAATAAATCGTTATCGGTTTTAGGGATAGGTACCATCTAAAAAAAATATTTAGGTAAAGTAATAGGAAATTTATCTATTCCTGAAATGATTCAAACAATATTTGTAATTGTTCTGCTAAATATCTTACCGAGTACCAAATAAAGTGAGCAATCTCTTGAAGTTATACGTCAAGGAAACTCAAATTGAAACCACAAAAACATTGAAAACCAATCAAACTGAGTCATCCTGAATAAATTTAAAATTAAAAATGATACTTTTACGCTTACCCGTGATTATTTTGGACATGGTGAAGGATTTCAGCTAAAATTGTTAACAGAATACAAAACTCATTAAACATTTGAATCAATGGAAAACAAGGTCAGACTCGCTGTTGAGTAATAAATACATTGCGATTCTAACTCTCCGTTATATATAATATACGACATTGATTTCTCTTGAATCACAAGCAGGTAAAATGAAACGCAATGACCCCATGATTAAAATTTTAGATACCACCTTACGCGATGGAGAACAGACTCAGGGAGTTTCCTTTTCTCCTGCGGAAAAGACAAATATTGCGAAATCATTACTGCAGTCATTACATGTTGACAGGATAGAAATCACGTCGGCCAGTATATCTGACCGCGATAAAGAGGCAGTTGTAAATATAACAGATTGGGCAAAAAAAGAAGGATACATTGACAAGGTTGAAGTACTAGGATTTGTAGATCATACAAAAAGCGTGGATTGGATTGCCGATGCGGGTGGCCGAGTAATAAATCTGCTGACAAAAGGAAGTGAAAAACATTGTCAGACTCAATTAAAAAAAACCCTCTCTCAACATCTCAAAGATATTCGAAAAGCAGTTAAATACGCCAAATCCAAAGAATTTCTGGTTAATATTTACTTGGAAGACTGGTCTAATGGCTACTACCATAGTCCAGAGTATGTATTTGATATGATGAATGAGTTAATAAAGCTGGATATACAACATTTTATGCTACCGGACACATTAGGCGTATTATCACCTCAGCAGGTTTTTGAAAGTCTGACTGATATGGTTCAACGATTTCCAACAGTAAACTTCGATTTTCATCCCCATAATGATTATGGGTTAGCCACCGCAAATGCATTAAAAGCCGTTGAAGCTGGAATAAAAACAATTCATTGTACAATCAATTGCTTAGGTGAACGCGCCGGGAATGCCTCGTTAGCAGAAATTGTAGTTAATTTAAAAGATAAAATGAAGATCAAAACAGCCATTGATGAATCTCAACTGGTCCGATTGAGCGATATGGTCATTTCATTTTCAGGTAAAAGAGTAGCCGATAACACACCGATTATCGGTGAGGATGTATTCACACAAACAGCAGGAATTCATGCTGATGGCGATAAAAAAGGAAATTTATACCAAAGTGCTTTAAAACCCGAAAGATTTGCCAGAAAAAGAAGTTATGCTTTAGGTAAACTGAGCGGTAAAGCATCATTAGACAAAAAGCTGGAGGAACTAGGATTAAACCTCTCTGCACAAAATAAGAAAAGGGTTCTAAAAAGAATTATTGAACTGGGAGATAAGAAAAAGACAATTACCTCAGAAGATCTTCCCATTATAATTGCTGATGTTTTAGAAAGTGATGATTATGGGTATATTCAATTACTAACCTGTACCATCACCAGCGGACTCAATCTGGAATCCACTGCCAGTATTCACGTTAAAGTAAAGGATGATAAATATACAGCCTCGAGCGGTGGTAACGGGGGGTATGATGCTTTTATTAAAGCCATGAAAAAAATTCTCACCAAACAAAAAATCAGTTTTCCAGAGCTGACTGATTACGAAACCCGCATTCCTAAAGGGGGTAAAACCTCTGCTTTAGTTGATTGTATCATCACCTGGCATGATGGCAAAGAGAGTTATAAAACCCGTGGTGTCCATTCCGATCAGGTTGTCGCTGCCGTTGAAGCGACCATAAAAATGCTGAATATTCATCTACACAGACTTCATAACCATTAATACATAAAATCCTTATCTAAAGCGCTTCATTTGAAGATTTTACAGATTGTCGGAGAAATATTTCTTTGGATTTGATAAAATTAAAATATTAATGAATATAAGCATTTAAGCTTTTTTAATTTACTAACTGTTTTATAATGACTATTATTGCATATCAATTTCAGAGTTAGCAAAATAGCACAATAATTTTAGACTTAAATAAAAATATAAAGACAGGTTTTTTATGTCCCAGGAAATAAAATATGTTCGTTCGATTGTATCTATTAAGGAACTGAAGCAAGGAATGATCATTTTAGCATATACTGGTTTTAGCCAGAAGCACCAGAATATGGTCGAAGAAACCTGTAAGTTTATTAAACACAATTTCAGAAGTTGTACGACTATAATTATCAGAAATGGCAAAGAGATCGAAATACCCATTGAACAGATTCAGCCTGGCGACACACTAAACAGAATTCATAAAATTCCTACTGAATTAAAAAAACTAACCATTGCAAATGAAAAACTAGCCAAGGCACTGGGGAATCGTGGTTTTACCAAATTTGAAGTCAAAAAACCGAAGAAGGTAGAAAAGCCACAAGTCCCCGTTTCCAAAAGTCCTAGTTCCGCGGCAGTTACCCAGGAAAATAAAGATAAAGCAAACAAATTTGTCCAACAACTAACAGAAAATGTCAAAACTCATTCTGATACATCCAAGGCAATTGAAAATATCATGGATGATGCTCGTAAGGGCAAGGTTAGTTATGGATCAATTAAAAGCTATGTAGACGATATAACAGCAAGTTCATCATCAGCAGCGATGTCTGCGATTGTGAGTTTAAAAGAGAGTAATCAGACTTATGACCACTGTGTTGATGTGGGTGTGATTTTCCAATCCTGCTACTATCGAATCATGGAAATAAAAGGGGAGACTGGCATATTTTCAGATAAAAGTCAGGCAATCTTAGCGGCATTCCTGCATGATTTTGGAAAATCAAAAATTCCCAAAGATATTTTGGATAGTACCGTTCGGTTTGAACGGGACAGCCAGGAAATGAAAATGCTGCAATCTCACCCGGACTTTGCGGTCGAGCTTCTACAGGGAATGAAGATGGATGATAATGTTATCAACATGGCCCGTTATCACCACGTCAAACAGAATACAACCATGAATTCCTGTTACCCCAAAGGCATTTCATATGAAGAAGTGATATACGAAACCCGATTACTCGCAATAATTGATGTATACCAGGCTTTGGTCGGAAGACGTAAATATAAAAAATCATGGAATCCACCGGCTGCAATGCGATATTTAGATGCCTTGGCAGGAGTGGAATTTGATGAAGATATCTGGGAAGATTTTCTTATCGTAATGGGAATGTATCCCAAAGGATCTCTGATAGAACTCAATGATGGTTCACTCGGTTTTGTGATGAATGTTTCAGAAGAAGACCCGGAAAGACCGCAAATAGTATTGGTCCGAGATGCTGCAGGTGAAGACTTGACTCAACACAGCTTAATAGATTTAGTATCAGAAACAGATATCGAAATTGTAAAAGATATTGATGTTTTGGAGGTTTTTGGAAAAGATGCGATGGAAATATTCTCCAATATTAATATTTCCTAATTCACTATTATACCAGGATTCACAACGGCATCTGAATCCCGGGCAGTTTCCCAACTACCTATTTATAGCTTTCTTCCAGCTCTTTCACAATTAAATCACCAAATTCCTCTGTATTAATCATCTTAATATCTTCGCTGGATTTTGATAGATCAGCTGTTGAATATCCTTTTGCAAACACACTTTGCATTGCCTTCCAAACATTTTTTGATTCCTGGTCCATGCCCATAGCCATTTCCAGCATCATAGCAACCGAACCAATCATGGCATACGGATTAGCAATATTTTTGCCGGCAATATCAGGAGCTGAACCATGGGATGGTTCAAAGTAGGATTTTTCGTCACCAATACATGCTGAAGGCATCAGTCCCAATGATCCCAGAATTCCTCCCCCCTGATCACTTAAAATATCCCCAAACATGTTTTCCATAACCATCACATCAAATTGTCCTGGATTTAGACAAAGGGCAGTCGACGCAGCATCTACGAGTATTTGTCGGATTTCAACATCCGGATACTCAATTGCAACTTCGTCTAAAATTTCATTCCATAAAACACTAGAAAGTAAAACATTACTTTTATGGACATTGTGGAGAATTTTTTTTCTTTTCCTCGCAGTTTGAAATGCGACATGGAGGATTTTACGAATTTGTTCCTCACTGTATTCCAAAGACTCGGTCACCCAACGTTGACCTTTCTCATCAACCCCTCTCTCCTTTTTACCAAAATACAATCCACCGACAAGTTCCCGAATGATCATTATATCGATCCCATTTCCAATAATCTCTTTTTTCAGTGGTGAAAAATGGCCTAACTCTTTCGGTAGTGATACCGGTCGAAAGTTTGCGTATGTATTATATCGTTTTCTTAACGGAAGCAGTGCGCCCCGTTCAGGACGTTCTTCCACAGGAATCTTAAGCGTTTCTTCGTGTCCCAGCCCAATGGTTCCTTTGAGTATCGTATCTGCTTCATCACATATCGCTTTCGTTTCAGCCGGAAAGGATTTACCTGTCTCAAAATAGGCACATGCACCGAAACTAGCAGGCATCAGTTCAAATTGAACATCATTTCTTCCTTCAATCACTTTAAATGCTTTCAGCGCCTGGTTCATTATTTCAGGACCAATACCATCCCCTGCCAGAATTGCAATCTTAAAACTTTTCATCTCTACCTTCTATTAGTCGATTAATTATTCAAACAATAAAACACTCCGATCCCAATGATTGAGAAACTATTTTATAATCTTCCGGGATGTCACCTTAAAAACGCTTAATGAATCTCAGTATACAATAAACAACTGAATTTATAATGAATACCGATATTTCTTTTACATGGTCGAAGAAAAATAAAGCTTTTTCTATTTTTTTAATTTGTTCTCTCTAACCTTTTTCCGATGGGTAATAAAATCCAAGGTTGATTGCAGGGTTCGATTGACAATTAAATCTTCCGGAAATTCAGTTTCTTTAATCAATTGACTCGCTTGATTATCTACTCCCAACTCATTAGACATGTGAGCATCAGAGGAAACTGAAATCCGACACTTATATTTTTTTGCCATCTGAAGCATCTGCCTTACTTGATCCATGTCCGCCTTTCCCAATGCCAATGATGAATTATTTAATTCAAGCACAACATCTTTTTCTACTGCAGCCAGAATAAGCGGTTCAATATGGGGGCAATAACTTTTATGAAATGGATGTCCGATGATATCTATCGGTTCATCCATTGCCAAAATCATTCTTTGCGTGATTTGATCTTTATCCTGAAGTACGAATAAAGATGGTAGTGGATGCACTGAGGCAATAACAATATCGAAATGTTTTGCCAAAAATACTGGAACATCCGTCGCAAGGTCTCCATCACTCAAAATATTACACTCAATGCCCTTAAACAGTTTGGTTTTTATGCTGGTCGGCGGACTATAACGAAACAGTAGATTTAAAAAGTAGGGAATATCCGGACCCTTAATATTTTCTTCCCAGAAATTTGTTTTTGTCTGGTTTTTTATCAGCCACATAGTATTGTCAATACCCGGACAGTGATCCGTAATTGCAACGCCTTGTAAACCGTTTTCATCCGCAACTCGAAGCAGTTCTTCTATTGTATTCAATGCATGAACAGATGCGATCGAATGGGTATGTAAATCAACTGTTAGCATAGGTTGCTCATTATGTTTATTGTTAATATTACTTCAAAAAGACGGAACTATTTCTGACTGGATTCAATGGCTTTTATAATTTTCTTTTTTGTTTTTTTAAAATCATCCAGACTTTGTCTGTCAATATCCAGCGCGCGTTCAATCGTTTTGAGAGCCCGTTGATACTCTTTTTTCTGAAAATAAGCTTCCGCTAAAGTATCCAGATTTGCTGCGGTAGGATTATTTTTAACTGCTTGATGCGACAGTTTAAGTGCTTCATCAAGCCTGTGAATTTTCGGATCTTTTGCCGTTAAATACATCCAGGCTAGATTATTCAGTGCAACATTATTGTTGGGATTGTTCGCTAAAATCAATCGATAGACCTCTTCAGCCTCCTTGTATTTACCGACTAAATCATAATTCAAGGCCAATCTTAATTTAACCCAATTGTTTTCATATTTAGTTCTTTTCTCTAAATATTTTTTAATTAAGTCAATGGCTTCACTATTTTCCTTGAGTTGCTGATGAACCAATGCAAGTTTGATCATGATCCACTCATTTTCTGGATTCAGCGCCAGACCTTTTTTAAAAAACATTTTGGCATTTACACCATGATCCAGATTTAATTCGTTCATCCCCAGATAGAAACAGAGCCATTGATTATCAAGATCAGCATCTGCAAATTTTTCCTTATCCAGATCAATCCGTTTATCCCTTTTATAATAGTCTAATAGAGCCATCAACAGTGGAAGATGTTTACTTGATGTTTTTTGAAGGGTGATGGACAAATCATGTGCTTGTTTTGACTGCATCAACATGATGCTTTGATAAAGTCTATATTCCAGGCTATCTTTCTTGAATCCCCAGATTTTATGAGCCGTATCTGTTAAATAAAGATACAACTCAATGGTTTTGATATCAAAATCCTCAATATTGATTATTTTTTTAGTGGTTTGCAGAGCTTTCTGCGGGTCGGTGTGAAGTTGAACATAACCCAGTTTTGTTAATAAAAAAGCACTATCGGGAGTCTTCCGTAAAATCTCCTGGTAGACCTTTTCTGCCGCTTCGTATTGTTTCAGATTACTCAGAGCCTGAGCTTTGATCTCTTTCAATGATAGACTATCTGGACGAAACTGGATCGCTTTTTCAATGGATATGAGCGCTTCGTCATTGTTATCCAGATTGGTTTCGATTAATGCTTTTTTTGCATACGCCCAGTAATCATCAGGTGCGATTTTCAGTAGTTGATCGATTTCCACCAAAGCATCCTGCCATTTTTCCATATTAGTCAACAATTCAATATAGTATGACTTGATCCATGACGCTGTTGGCTTTAAAAGCATTGCTTTTTCAAGACGCTTGATTGCGTTAGAGTAATCATTAGTTACACGATATAAATTACCCAGTTTACCCAAAGTAAAATAGTCATTTGGATTTTGTTTTAATACCTGTTCGTAAGCGATTATCGCCTCTTTATACATCCCTCTTTTTTCCAGTAAATTCGCGTATTCAACTATCAGGTTTATATTTTTGCTATTTATGCGTAAACCTTCAATAATTATCCGTTCTGCTTCAAACGTATCATTTTGACTATTAAAAAATTTTGCCAATTTATCATAGACAAAAGCATCACGGGTCCCCTCTTTTCTGGCTTTAACCAAATACTTAACCGCCGTTTCTACGTTCCCTGTTTGAATGTACAATTTTGCCAATTGAACCTTAGCCCAAGTAGATTTGGGGTTATATTGAAGGGCTTTTTTATAATATTCAATGGACTCTATCCAGTTTTTTTCTGCCGCTAATATGGCAGCCAACTGGTACATTAGCAGATAATTTTTTGAATCTTTTTCCAAAGCAAATTTTATGACTTGCTTGCTCTTCGTAAGGTCACCTTTTTCGATTAGTAAAGCAGAATAACGCATACCTATCCAGGAGTTATCAGGAAACCTTTTATAGGTAGAGATAATTTGCTGTTCAAGCAGGAATTTCTGTTTTAAGAAGCTTAAAATTTCAATATAATACTGATGATAATTAAAATTATCCGGTGATAACTCCAAGGTTTTTTCAGTGGATTTTTTTGCATCCTCTAAACGGGCTAATCCCAATTCAAGCTTAGCTTTTTTAAACCAGAGATTGTCTTTTTCAGGACCATGTGAAATTGCCTCCTTGATTAATTCAAGTGCCTTGGGAAGGTTTTGGTTTTGCCTTTCTATATCCGAAAGTACCGAAAGAATATCCGAATTACGATGGTTATGTTCAACGGCCTTTTGAAAATCTTCTTTGGCAGACTCTATATACCCTGTTTCAAGTAAAAACTGCCCGCGTATGGCCACCAAACCAATCCATTTTGGATTACGACTAATTTCATCTGTGAGAAAATCCAGGGCTTCCTGGGTCTTTCCTTTTTGATGAAGAATCCTCGCCTTCATCAAGTACAGTTTGAAAACACTTTTATACTGAACCAATAATGATTCAACAGATATCAATGCTTCATTGAAGCGTTTTTGTTTGATCTTTTGTGAAATTTGCAGGAGTTCTGCCTGAATTATCTTTTTTGATTCATTTGACAATCCACGAGCAGAATTATCAACCGGTTGCTGAGCACATGCGACAATTCCTAACATGGATAGAAAAACAAAAAAATTAACTATTTGGTAATACTTTTTTTTCATTATTAACATAGAGCAGCCTGGTTCATTATTTGCCGATAATTCAGATAGTTTTCTTAAAAAGGAGAACCATATTCAACATGTGAATCGATAATCTGACCTGATCTGTTTTTCATAATCTGAATTTTTTTTAATACCAAAAATTCGGTCGCTGTATCGATTTCTGAAATTTCTATTTTGATCACTTCATTCTGGAGATCTGTTGTAATGACCGGATATTTAAAAGCGTTTAAATATATATTTCGAATCGTCGGGTCCAATAATACAGTTTGTGATAGATCTACATCATTTGACGCCTGTTGTTCAATAATCGTTTCATGTTTGTAATCAAATACATTAAATTGTTGATTTATATATTTATTATCTTGATATGACACCACATTCCAAATCGTCTGCAGTAAATTCGCCGGGCTAACGGCTACTCTTTCATACTGCTGATATACCTTTTCATTACCATATTGAATGAAAAGTCGAATACCTGCTGCATATACTATGAAAAGGAGTAAGAACCCCAACGAAATCTGACTTGCTTTTCTGGACGATAAATGAGCCCATTTTTTTATGGACAACAACAAAAGGGTAAGCACCAATGGGATATAGTAACCCGTCTGGACTAATCCAAGATTCAGTTGTCTTTGTGAAACCGGATAAAAAAAAGAGACTTTATCCGTACTGATAAATGAAAAACCGACGAATACCAATAGACCCAATAGAGGATAGATCAAACGACGGGCTTCGCTGAAATTCCTTATATAAACCCAGTACAGCAAAGCGGCAACAAGCCAGAATACCGTTTGAATAATAATACTATGAAATATCAACTGACCCGACTGGTACCAGATTTCTCCCCATAAAAAGCTTAGAATATAATCCCCAACAGGAGAAACAACACCAATATAAACCAGAGCTTTTGATGATGGACTGATTTTGCTTCTTTTCTTTATCAGCTCAAAAAAAAGAAACAGTGTAGTTAAACTAATAATGATATTCATTTACCCAAACAACATTTCAAAGTATTTAGCAAACCATAACGAGAGTGATGTCCCGATGAAAAAGGGGATACACACCCCCAATTTTCGTAAATCCCCATATTTTACAGTTGACACAACATCTATATGATCTAGATGCAACGTTTTGCTGCCTCAACTACTGCTTCAACAGTTACTCCGAACTCTCTGAAAAGATCTTGCGCCGGTGCAGATGCACCAAAATCACTTAAACCAACAAATTCTCCTTTTGCACCCACTATCCCTTCCCATCCTCTGACAATTCCTGCTTCAATAACAACTCTGGAATCCAATTCCTTTGGAATAACACTCTCTTGATATTCCTTTGATTGCTGTTGAAACAGCTCTAAAGACGGCATACTGATCACCCTTGACTTAATCCCCTCTTTCAAGAGTAAATCGCTTGCCTCAAGCGCCAAAGCCACTTCTGAACCGGTTGCGATTAAAAGTAAAGCCACATCCGAATCATCCTTTAGAACGTATCCACCTTTTTCTACCTGCTTAGCCGATCCATACACTTGCTGATCTAAAACGGGAAGTCCTTGACGAGTTAATGCCATGGCAACCGGATTCTTAGCTTTCAAAGCAAATTTCCATACTTCTACTGTTTCATTTGCATCTGCCGGTCGAAAAAAGACTAACCCCGGCATAGCCCTAAGATAAGAAACTTGCTCAACCGGCTGGTGAGTTGGTCCATCTTCACCCAGTCCAATACTATCGTGGGTAAAAACAAAAATACTGGGATATTTTGATAGCGATGCGACCCTGATTGCAGGAAGCATATAGTCAGAAAAGCAGAGAAACGTTGCACCATAGGCTTTGGCAAGTCCGCTCAGTGCGATTCCGTTCAAAATAGCACCCATCGCATGTTCTCTAACACCAAAATGAATATATCGACCATCCGGACTCTCTTTTTGAAAAGAGACGGCTCCTGGAAAACGGGTGTTATTGGATGGGCTTAAATCTGCTGAACCTCCAAGAATCAATGGCAGATTTGGCATTGCCTTTTCCAAAAATTTACCTGATGCGACGCGGGTTGCAATAGAGGTTCCTGCTTCAAACACGGGTAAATCTCGGTCCCATTCTTTTGGTAACTGTTGTTGAGCCGCTATTTCAAACTGCTCTCCCAATTCCGGATACTGTTTTTTATACGCTTCAAATAACTGATTCCAAGTCGATTCCAATCCATCACCTTTTACCGGGATTTCTTTGAATTGAGATTTGACCTGATCCGGAATATAAAAAGAATCAGAAAAATTCCACCCCAACTCTTTCTTTGTTAATTCTATTTCTTCATCACCCAATGGTGATCCATGAACTCCCGAGCTATCTTTTTTGTTCGGACTACCAAATCCGATTATAGATTGTACCTTAATCAAAGAAGGTCTGTTTTTTTCCTGCTGGGCGTTTTCCATTGCATCATCAAATGCATTCAGATCATGACCGTCACCTAGAATTTCCTGAACATACCAGCCATAAGCTTCAAATCTCTTTACAACATCCTCAGTAAATGCAATATCAATTCGCCCATCGATTGTAATTCGATTGTCATCGTAAATTAAAACCAGATTATCCAGTCCCAGATGACCTGCCAAAGAACACGCTTCCGAAGCGATGCCTTCTTGTAAACATCCATCTCCTGACAAAGCGTAAATATTATAATCGATAATCGGGTAATCCGCCTGATTGAATTGAGACGCCAGATATTTTTCAGCAATCGCCATACCCACAGCGTTGGAGATTCCCTGTCCCAGTGGACCTGTTGTCGCTTCCACACCTGGGGTATGACCGAATTCCGGATGACCGGGAGTTTTACTTCCCCATTGTCTGAAATTCTTTAAATCATCAAGAGAAACATCATAGCCTGTCAAATGAAGCATTGAATATAAAAGCGCACTACCATGACCGGCAGATAAAACAAAGCGGTCACGGTTATGCCAATGCGGATTTTTGGGATTGAAGTTTAGATGTTTGGTAAAAAGTCGATAGGCAATTCCAGCCATTCCCATCGGTAATCCGGGATGCCCTGATTTTGCTTTTTGAATGGCATCGACAGATAAAAAACGAATGGTGTTAATACACAGTTGATCGAGTTCTGGTAAATCTTTGAATTGGCTTTTTGTTGACATTTTTAACCGTATTTTTTATCACAGGCATTTTGACTATTTAAACCCGATTTTAGAAATGATCGGGGAATCCATCCAAAAGCAAAAGACCTGTTTCGTTAAGCAAAAAAGGGAAATTAAGATAGCTGTTTTTCCTTAGTTTTAAGATATAAAAGTAAAATTTTTGTAAATACCTAAATTTTTTCTATTCAAGCATTAACTAGATTGATAAATTAATCTCTTTAAGTCCTTACAAGTTGTTTTCTGCGTCTTTTAAGCAGGAAGTAATTTGTTAAGGTACTTATCCTGAAAGGACTTGGCAGAAAACAACTCATCAAGTACTTATCCAGTTTATCTGGACTAGGTAATAGCAGGTGTTCTTCCAGTAGTTATGTTTTTTAAACCGTTAAAAAAACTCTAAAACAGTGATCAATTGTATTTTTAAAAACCCTTTAAGATCATTGCTTAATACAGCTATCTAAGTGAAAAATAGAAAATCATTGTTTAAATATCAACTTTAGAGGGTTTCATAATGATTGATCAAGCAGTTTTTTATCGATAATTTTTTGTTTTAAAATCAAAAAATGAAATCTTCTACTCATGTCAATTATAATTTGCTAAATAAATAACTACCAAATAACGCAAGAACAATAAACAACATTTTCGTTGTAAATTAGAATACTAAAATAAAGGAATTACAGAATAAAAAGGGACAATATTCGATCAGTTGTCCAATGTAGACTGGAAATTCCATGCAAATAGGTTATAAATCAAATGGTTAAATTAGATGACACACGACTCATACTCGGTGAAAATGAATATAAGCCCATCATGATTGGTGGTATGGGTGTAGATATTTCGACACCAACCATGGTACTCGAAGGTGCGCGATTAGGAGGCATTGCACATCTTTCTGATGCACTGATTTGCATGGTCTCAGATCGACATTTTGGAAGTCAATATGTCAAAGGAAGATTTAAAAAGTATAAAAGTTCAGCTCATCTGGATAATAAAAGCTTTGCTCAATTCGACCTTAATGAAGTGGAATCAGCAACCCGCTCTCTGGTTGCCAAAACAATGGATGCCAAAAATGGACCCGGCGGAGTGTTTATCAATCTTATGGAAAAACTGACAATGAATAACCCCCGCGAAACCCTTCAAGCGAGACTTAAAGGGGCATTAGATGGAGGTATAGATGGAATTTCACTGGGTGCCGGACTACATTTAGGCTCATTTGATTTGATTAAAGACCATCCTCGATTTATGGATGTTAAACTGGGAATAATTGTTTCGTCGAAACGCGCACTGAATCTTTTCCTTAAAAAAACAAAAAAGCTGAACCGGTTGCCAGATTATGTGGTTGTAGAAGGACCGCTAGCAGGTGGACACTTGGGATTCGGAGTTGATGACTGGCATACTTTCGATTTAAAAACAATTACACTGGATGTAATTTCATTATTGGAAAAAGAGGGATTACAAATTCCCGTGATTCCTGCGGGAGGAATTTTCACCGGTTCAGATGCGACCAACATGATTAAATTAGGCACTTCTGCGGTTCAGGTTGCCACACGATTCACTGTTACTAAAGAAAGCGGTCTTCCATTTGACGTTCAGCAGAAATATTTTGAGGCTGAAGAAGAAGATATCGTTGTCAACCTGGTATCTCCCACAGGATATCCCATGCGGATGCTTTCTCAAAGTCCTTGTATTGGTTCCGGAATAAAACCGAATTGTGAATCGCTGGGATATGTTCTGGATAGAGATGGGAATTGTGCCTATATCAGCGCATATAAACGGGAAGCTGAAAAAAATGCAGATAAGATTTCTGTCGTTGATAAAACCTGCCTATGTTCACAAATGCGATCATATAAAACATGGACATGCGGACAATCAACTTCAAAGCTGAAAGATACAACGAATCGTCTTCCTGATGGTTCCTACCAACAACTGACAGTTGAACAGGTGTTTAATGATTATCTCTATAGTCAAGACAATCAAATTACCATTCCAAAACTGGAAATGAGCCGTCAGGAATTACCCTCTTAAAAAAGCGATTCAGCCCGGATAATAATTCTTCCGTTAGAGTTGAAAAATAAAAGGATACCGTTTGAGTACCCACTTAATAACTCAACTCTAAGCCATTAGCTATTCAATATTCTGAATTTGTTCACGTATCTTTTCTATTTCACATTTCAGCTCAACCCCGATTTGAGAAATAGCCGTGTGATTAGACTTTGAGCACAATGTGTTCGCTTCTCGATTAAGTTCTTGAAGCAAAAAATCCAGTTTTCTCCCCACCGGCACATCAGAATCTAAAAGCTCTCTGATTTGAACCAAATGAGCATTAAAACGTTCAATTTCTTCTGTTATATCACTTCTATCCAGAAAAATCCCAATCTCCTGTAGAATTCGGGGATCATTATGATCAATTTGAGCCTCCAGGGATTGTAGGTTTTTTTGGAGTTTATTCTTATAATTTTCAATGATTTCTTGTCTAAATTCAGGAGCTTGATTAATTCTACCTTGAAGAAAATCGACATGACCGATTAATTCCTTGTATAACAATTCTCCTTCACGGTTCTTCATTATGAGCAACTCATCAATTCCTTTTTCCATTGCCTTAGCGAAAAGTGTCTCATATTCTTCCTGATCCAAATCATCCTTTTCAAAGACCAGTAAATCCTTAATCTTCAGCATATCTGAAAAGCTGATATCAATTGATCGACCCGAATCTTCCTCCAGATGTTTTACCAACGTTTTGGTATTTTCCCATACCGGTAAGTTGACTGAAAGTGATTCAGTCCCGGTATTTACAGAGTGTTCCAGCTTTAAGGTCACATCAACTTTCCCTCGGGAAATTTTTGTTTTTACTAATTTTTTAAATTTTTCATCCAAAAATTGGAACTGTTTGGGAAGGTGAATTCTGGCATCCAGAAACCGGTTATTTACTGATCTCATTTCGATTTCACAAACCAAATCGTTATGAGAAACTTCTGATTTACTAAATCCGGTCATTGATCTGATCATTTTTATTTCCTTTCTCTATTATTTTCTTCGGTGTATCTTTTTCGTTTTTCAGGATCACTCAAAACAGAGTATGCTTCCTGAATTCTTTTCGTCATTCTGTCCGCCTCTTCCTTAATCCATTCAAAGTCAGAGGCATTGTGCCTATCAGGATGATACTCTCGCATCTTTTTTCGATACGCTTTTTTAATATCGTCATTGGTCGCGCTTTCTTTCACGTCCAGGACCTGGTAATAATTTTGGGACTTTTTTTTTTGATCTTTGTCTTCGGACGAACTTTTTTTCCCTGAAGACTGCTGATCAGTCGATTGACGATTCTGCTTTTTTGAAGAACTATCCGATGCGGTTGTCTTCTGCTTTTTTGAAGAATTACCTGATGTTGAAGTCTTCTTCTTTTCCTGTTTATTTTCCGGAGATAACTTTTGAATACTTTTCTGAAGTTTACTCAATTGATCAATCAGCATAGGTAGAGATTTATCCTCCAACTTAGCTCTTTTTTCAATCAAATTCAGTTTCGCCCTAAATTCCAACCATTTTTCTTTGTGTTTAACTTGCCGATCTTTAGAAAGGGCTGTTTTTAGCATCACTTTAGTGGCTTCCAAAAGCAAGATAAATTCTTTTCTTCGTGAAGATAGCTTGCCATTCTGACTATCTTTCTTATCCGATGTAACCGTTTTCAGTTTGCTTTTTACCTGATCCTGATACTTCCAAAGAAGATACCCCAGCAGAATTAACAGAAGTACTACAATCAATATAATTAAAAAAAATACCACGGTATACCGACTCAATTTGCTTTCAGTAAGTGATAAATACCGCTTTACAGCAGGATTTTTCGGGTGTTTTACCTGGATTTTCTCCAATAGAATTTTCGCACTATCATAGTTTCCCCTTTGATACTGATCCATTGCAGCATCAAACGAATTATTCATATCGATTTGATCAAATATTTTTCTCTTTAACTCCCGGGACTGTTTAAATTCGGGATCTTCCAGAGGTATCTGTTTAATCAGATCCAGTGCAGCTTTATAGTTATCGTTATCTGCTTCTATTTTTGCTAAATCATACAACGAGTTTTCTTTTTTCTTTTTTTGAGACTTAGCCCAGGGTCTTACCATTTGAGACCTCTTCAGCCCTTTACTTTTAAGATCAGCCGCCGTCTTTGAAAATGTGTGTGACGTTGAATAGATATTACCCGCTGGTGAAATAGAAAGCGCCTGATTTTGCGGATTAACAATCCCATTGCGTAAATCAGAAATCAAATATTTCTTGCCCACTCCTTTAGGATCGTTTTGGCTATATACAAGCAAATTTTTCCGGGAGGCATCTAATGCTACACCTGTAATTGGTGAAACATTTTCCGGACGAGTGAGCTGTATTCTTTTAACGACCTGATTATTCTCCAAATCCCAAATGAGTAATTGGTGTTGATCGTCAATGCTAAATAAAAATGTCCCTTCAGGGGATTGAATACCTGCAACCGGAGCATTATGTTCCGATAGTATTTCAGGCGGTTGATTTTTTTGAGGAGAATATAAGTAAACATCATTGCTCCCTTTAACACTTACCGCCAGAGTATTATTTGGAAGCGTGGTCAGTGAACGTATGGAAGAGTTTTCCTCCTCAATTGCCGCGATTTTTTGTTCCTGCTTTTTAGTTAGACTGGCTTTGTATAGGGTATCATTTGTCGCCCAGATAATTTCATCCGTTTGAATATCGAATGATGCCTGTGTAATCTTTTGATTTGGCATTGATGATTGGGAAAAAACCAGTTGCTGGCGACTATTTCTCAGTTGATAGACCATCAACTTGTCCGATCCAGCCAGCAGCAGTTTTTTGGAATCCTGTGTTGAAAACTGGATAGTATGCGGCATGAAATTAGGAATTTGCCACTGCACAACTACTTGCATCTCGTCCGTTTCGTGAATTCTTACCTTTGTCTTCCCTTTAGAATAAAAAACCTTGGCAAGATATTCACCATCCGGGCTGAATACAAAATAATTCCCCTTTTCATTCTGAAATGTTACTTCTGCCTGAATCAACCCGATCTGACAGCTAAAAAAAATGACACACAGATAGATGGAGATTCTCCAGAAATTCTTCATTATTTTCATACCTTATTCAGTCTCAACTCTAATATAGTATACCGGATAGCCTTTGTTTTTAAATAGTTGCTCAAACTCCGTTGGAATATTTTCTTCGTTGTAAGAAGAATTATGGAGGTCCTCGGAATACTCTTTTAAGTTAAAAAAACTCTGTTGCTTGATCAATTCGGCAGCATATAAAAAATAGTCCTTATGATCGGTTTTGAACACAAACTGACAGCCTGGTTTCAACAATCGGTTCAGTATTTGTAAATATTCGTGACTAATCAAACGATGCTTATGGTGCCTTTTTTTAGGCCAGGGATCAGGAAAATTTACATTCACTTCATGAATACTTTGATTTGGAAACCACTGGCCGATATCCTCCGCTCTGGCCTGAACCAGCTGAATATTTTTAATATCCCTTTTTTTAAATTTGATCGCACCTTTCACTAATCGTTTATAACGTAATTCAAAACCCACAAAATCATATTCAGGTTTTATCAGCGCATAATCTCTTAAAAAATTGCCCGCACCACACCCTAGGTCTACAACAATTGGGCGGTCTTCATTTAACAGTTTACCGGAATCAGGTGTTTCACCACGTTTAATCGTAGTAATAATATCTTTATATTCCTGAATTTTAGCAACATATGGATTTAAATCGGGGTCAAACATAAGTGTAAAATAATTGAATTCTGAAGTGATAACAAAAAATCGTTAAAATATTGACATTCAAGAAGTATGACTTTTATGTTCCGTTCTTTCAGAATGATTCATATCATCGATACTTTAATCATAAAAAGACCTGAAAAAATATTTCTTAGTGCTGCAACTCGATAACAACAGTCAATTTCTTTGTCTCTATTTAAAGAAATAATTGTAAACAATCATTTCTGCAATGTCATTATCTTAATAGGGAGTCATTTGTTTTTAGTGCCCGTTTATAAAAACAAGCGTTTTTCCATATAAGATCTTTATTCGCAGATAACGACCTCTATAATAACAAGTGTAAAAACAGATCGAACATTATTCTATTTTTTTGTTAATCGATTTAATATTTAAAAATAATCAAATATTTATAACAAGAAAATTGAATTAGTATAGACAAACAGGTAGTCTTTTATTTCGATAACGTAAGACAATAAACATAGTTATTGATTTGTAATTGATAATATTTTACACAAAGTCTTATCATCTCATTAACCCGGTAAAGAATAAAAAAACCGAAACGTGAGTCAATATGAATGGGACTACCAAATTCACACTCAAAGTGTTTAATCCGTTAAAATATTTCACATCAGAGAGCAACATTGTTTTTTAAAATAAAAATTACGATTACAAGTAAGATTAAGAATTACTACAAAGCCTTTAAACCTGACCTTGCTTAAAGAGCAAAGTTTTATTTATTTGGTAATAAATCCATGTTAATATATGCGGCCGCCGACCTTCATAGTCACAATGAAAAATTTGAATGTGTGCAAAAGAACATTGAGAAATATCATCCTGACCTACTGATACTTGCAGGTGATACAACCAGCTATTTTAATCCATCACCTGTCATTTCCAAAGTGGCGAACTTCAAAATTCCTGTTTTTATGGTTCGGGGCAATACCGATCGACCTTATATAAAAAAATTGATCGATCAACATGATAATCTTACATTGCTGGATTTAGCCAAAAATGACTTTGCTGGTGTCAATTTTGTCGGATTAAATGGTACAATTCCTATTCCATTTCATTCTCAAATAAGCTTTACCGAACGTTGGACAAAAAAAATAGAGACCCAAATAGAAAAGACCACGGTTCTGGTTGCCCACCCACCCCCCTGGGGAGTATTAGATACAGTGTTTGGCAAGTTTCATGCGGGCTGTAGTAAGCTTTTTGAAAGCGTTAAACTCTATCAGCCACGTCTACTGATATGCGGCCATATACATGAAAATCCGGGAATCGAAAGCATTCAAAAGACAACCGTTATTAATTGCAGTATGGGTAAATCTGGTGCCGGAACACTTATTCACCTGGAC
>Ga0307989_1000336_pt1 | contig 31947 bp, 29 predicted proteins | sample EllFjometagen185_FD_203164 | JGI IMG/M metagenome (GOLD analysis project Ga0307989, IMG submission 203164) | Marine microbial communities from Ellis Fjord, Antarctic Ocean - #185 | ecosystem: Environmental > Aquatic > Marine > Unclassified | place: Southern Ocean | collected 2014-10-08 | reverse complement strand
AAAACTGATTCATCTCTCCGAAAAAAATGGCCAGACCGTAAGCTCCGATTCCGAAAAAGGCAGCATGGCCAAGACTGACCAGCCCGGTATAACCAACCAGCAAATCCAGGCTCATGGCAAATATCGCGATGATCATGATATTGGTCAATAGCTCAACATAATACTCATCACCCACTGAAGGAAACCAGAGGGCAAATCCAAGGGCTATCAATAAAAAAAGTTGGACTGGCTTTGAAATCTTTTGCATATTCAGAATTCACTCAATACTAATATAACGATTTATGAAAACCACATTACAGCAATACTATGCCGACTTAAAAAGACCCTGTGGTTTCCAGATAAGTATGGCCGCCATCATGGCATAGACAATAATACTTGCTATATCCGGAAACAAGGTCTTACCAAAAATACTTGAAACACCGATGATCATTGCACCGACAAACGCCCCTTTTATTGAACCGATACCACCGATGACGACCACCACCAGTGATATAATAAGAATATTGTCACCCATACCCGGATACAGTGAATCAATGGGAGCTGCAATCATTCCGGCAAATGCTGCAAGCCCGACGCCAAGGCTGAACACGATGGTAAAAAGCCTTTCGATATTAATCCCTAAGGCTTGCGTCATTTCCCGGTTGCTGGCCCCGGCACGAATGGTCATACCCAGCTTCGTTTTTTGGATTACATAGAACATTCCAACGCCGATGACGATGCAAACAAACGAAACAAATAGTCTGTAAACAGGGTAAACTTGAATATCCGTTAACTGTATGGACCCGGACAGTGCTGCTGGGATATCAATGCCGTGTGAATCGTTTCCCCAAAGGAATCTCTGGGCTTCGTCGAAGATTAAAATCAATGCATAGGTGAGTAAAACCTGATGGAGATGTCCCTTTTTATACAGGTAGGCAATGGCCAGTTTTTCCACCACAAATCCCACGGCAACGGCCAGGGGAATGGCTAGAACAACCCCTAAAAAAAAGCTGCCGAAAATCCCGGTTAACCAAAAGGTCAGATAAGCGCCAATCATATAAAAAGAACCATGGGCCAGGTTTATGACATCCATAATGCCAAAAACAAGGGTCAATCCAGCGGCGACTAAAAATAGAAGGAACCCGTACTGGATACCATTCAACAACTGAATCAAATAGAATGAGAGTTCCATATGCAACTTTTACTCTTTTGGCGTTTTGGGAATCGTTCCAAAATAACTTGATCTAAATTGTTTCTAAAACCCCTTAAAAGACTGGGGATTTTAAAAACAAAAGATCAAGTATTTTTGAAGCCGATCCTTAGGTGGTTTTTGCAGCCCCCGAAAGAGGCTGCAAAAAAATTCAGGACTGGCCTGTTTTTAAGCCTTACATCCAAGAGCAGGATCTTCAAGTGCTTTGGCAGCAACACCGATCACTTTATTGAGTCCTCCCTGGACTTCTCTCAGGTAAATATCCTGTATGGGATGATTGGCCTTTGAAAAGGTGAACATTCCACGGGGACTCTCGATTTTGGCGTTCTGCATGGCATTTTGCAACTCTATTGTTGCACCGGTGTCTCCTTGTACGCCATCAAGACCCTGTATCAGCAGACTACCGGCATCGAATCCCTGAACAGCAAATACATCTGCATCATCACCGGTCGCTTTTTTGAAATCTGTCTTGAATTTCATATTAATTGGGTTGTCCAGCTCGGAAGAGTAGTGGAGTGTACTTTTAATCCCTTCAGATGCGGCACCAGCTCCTTTTGCGGTTCCTTCCGTTAAAAAGGTTCCCCAAAGGGGGATTTTCCCCTGGAGACCGGCTGCTGCATAATCCTTCATGAATTTAATGGCACCGCCGCCGGAATAGAAGGTGAAAACACCATCTGGTTTCAGGGCGGCAACTTTAGTGAAAAATGACTGAAACTCAGTTTTCGGAAAAGGTGTTGGCATGTCGGCCACAATCTCACCGCCACCTGCAACAAAAGACTCTGTAAAGGCAGCAGCAGTCTGTTTTCCAAAGGCATAATTCCAGTACAGCAAAACCACCTTTTTGAGACCGGCCTTGAGCATGGCGGGGCCTGCGGGATAAGCAGTTTGCCAGCTGGAGAAAGAGGTTCTGAATATGTTCGGTGCACATAGTTCGCCCGTAATCTGATTCGCGCCGGCGTTTGGCACAATCACGATGACCTTTTTGTCTTTCAGCATTCTGGCCATATTGATTCCGATGCCTGAATGCACTGGGCCAACGATAAAATCCGCCTTCTCCTTCTTAACCAGTTTATTTACTCTCTGGGTCGATTTGGGAACATTCATTTCACTGTCTATTACTTTGTACTCCACGGGTCTTCCACCCAGTTTGTCACCATTTTGGGCAATACGCATCTTCATGGCGTCTAGAATATGGGATCCAAGTTTTGCGTACGTGCCTGTAAACGGTAGCAGCACGCCCACTTTCACCGGAGCCACCCCGCCAATGGCAAATGTTGGAATCACGCTTGATACAGCGGTCACGGCCATTGCGGTTGAAGTGGTTTTGACAAACTCACGACGAGTCATGTTTTTTTTAAAAATTTTTGACATTTTCCCTCTCCTTACTGTTTTGGTTTTTTGGCCAATCGCCTGATGAACGGTTGAAAAAAATGAGATAGTGTTAGCAAGTCACCTCAATTTAAATCTTTGAATCTTTCCAGTAGCTGTCATTGGCAGTATTTCCTTAAAAATAAACCAGCGTGGATATTTATAAGGTGCCAAACCTTTCTTGCAAAGCTGCAACAATTCCTTTTCCAGTTCTTCATTTTGATCTTCTGGTTTTTTTAATACAAGATAGGCCTTTGGTTTGATCAAATTCTGATCGTCCGGTGCTCCGACAACGGCGGCCTCTAAAACCTTAGGGTGTTCAATCAGTTTTGCTTCTATCTCAAAAGGCGAACACCAGATTCCACCGACTTTTAACATATCGTCATTTCTGCCGCAGTAATGATAATATCCATTTTCATCCTGATAGTACGTGTCTCCGGTATTCAGCCATGCATCTTGCATTGTTTGGGCAGTTTTTTCTGGATTGTTCCAATAATACTTGGCAGTAGAACCGCCTTTTATCCACAGCTTTCCTGCATCCCCTTGTTTTACAGGGTTATTGTCATCACCCAATATTTTTGCCTGGTATCCTGGAACCATTCTGCCGCTGCTTCCCAAACAATAATCATCACTTTTGTTGGAGATAAAAATATGCAGAATCTCGGTAGAACCGATACCATCCAGAATAATCAGACCTGTTTTCTCTTGCCATCGCCTGAATAGATCCGGTGGAAGCGCTTCACCTGCCGAAACACATGTCCTGATAGAGGACAGGTCCCAGGTTTTATTCTCCATATTAACAAGCTGGGCTCCGTAAAGCGTTGGCACGCCGAAATAGATTGTCGGTTTAAATTTTTCAATGGCATCAAATATGGTGTCTGGTGTGGGCCGCCCGTCAAAAAGTATTGTTGTTGCACCAACCCACAAAGGAAAATGCATGGCATTTCCGAGTCCATAAGCGAAGAATAATTTTGCAGCAGAAAATGTTACATCGTTTTCTTTGACCCCTAAAGTTTTCACACCATAGTTCAAACTTGTATAGAGCATGTCTTTATGACAATGAACGGCCCCCTTGGGATTCCCGGTTGATCCGGATGAATAGAGAAAGAAACACTCATCATCTGCACCGGTTTCGGCCACTTTCAAATCTGCAGGGCTTTCCTGAATCAATTGGACCAGATTCTTTTCGTCCCCGCCAATACAAATTCTTAGGGTTGGACTATTCTCCGCCATTTCCAGAGCAGGCTCGACTTCACTTTTATATTCCGGTGAATACAGAACTGCCGAACACTCTGAATTGTCAATTATAAAATGATAGTCCTTGGCCCGAAGAAGTGTGTTTATGGGGATGGGAATAATTCCGGCTTTGATGGATCCCCAAAATATATAGAAAAACTCAGGGCAATCCTTGACGATCATTATAAGCCTGTCCCCTTTGGTGAGCCCTGACGATTTGATGAAGTTTCCGCAACGGTTAACATTGGCAGCCAATTCACCGTAAGTCACCTCTTCTCCAGAAGTGGTTCGTATGGCAATCTTGTCGGCTCTTCCTTCTGTCAGATGTCGATCTATGAATGATACGGCTACATTGAAAACATCTGAAAATTCAAATTCAAAACCATCCTGTGCTTCCGTTATCGATACTCTATGATTTTCCATAAAACATTACTCCAAATAAATATTTAATCATTGTGATCCGGGTTTTTTATCCCGTAAATAGTGAGTTTGGATTTGAGCTGCTGCAAAGATATTTTTAACAACCGGGAACTTTTGGCCAGATCCCAGTGTGTTATTTCAAGGACTTTTATCAAGTGCTCTTTTTCGCTTTGTTTGAGTGATTTAATCTTCATATCCTGCTCCAGGCCAAAAGTTAATACGGTCTTGCAAAAGGTACTGCTACTAAATCATCAAAATGAAGGAAAAGGATAGCTGCCGGCAACGTACAGAATTTGCGCGATCGTGATCTTCATTGTCCAGAATATCTGCAAAGGGCGTGCCAAAAGATTAAGATAGCGTTAAAAAAAATGAATCTCCTTCATTTTTAAGGAAGATTTCTTTTTTCTGAATCATGTTTTGTTTCGATGCCCTCTCTGATCCAGCCATGACCTAGAAAAAAATTTTCCAGCCGCTAGAAAATTTTTTTCTAGGGTGGATGTCAACTTGTAAACTCTTTTTAAAAATATCCTATCAACTAAATCAGATATATTCAACTAAAGAGACTGGTCCTCCCAAAGATTTTGAAGCAAAGCTGATGAAGATTTTTACTTAGCTATCGGTTTGACTTTTTACGAGTGCATCAAAGTTGTGTTTTTGGGAAATTAGATTTTAGAGTCAATAAAAGTTGGCTTTTATCTTTTTTTATGGACCTGGATTATTCAATTTGGCCTTGGCTGGATATCTGATTTATCAAAACGGCCAGTTAGTTATAATAACTGATACCTTGACTTAGTCCCCAATGCCAATCTATACAATAATGAAAGATATACAGAACTACGCAATTAATCATGCGATTGGAATCAAGCCTGAAATTCAACCATCGAGCCAATATAGAAAGGAGCTAAATCTTTCATGCATCGTGCCCTAATCAGATTTATTCCCTTTTTATTTGTATTTTTGTGGAGCACTGGTTTCATTGCGGCGAAGTATGCATTGCCATTTATTGAGCCCTTCTATTTACTTTTCATTCGTATGGTTCTGACCTCAATCATTTTTATGTTATTATGTTTTGCATTTAAGGTTAAGCCATTGCGGCCGAGTCAGGCAGGCCATCAAATGGTTACAGGGTTTCTGTTGCACGGCGCTTACCTTGGGGGAGTATTTGCCGCCATCAAGTGGGGTATGCCTGCCGGGATAACAGCCATCATCGTAGGTGTCCAACCAGTACTTACCGCATTTCTGGGCTGGTGTTTCCTTGACGAACGCCTGCGCCTTACTCAATGGACTGGGTTAGGTTTAGGCCTTATAGGAGTCATATCTGTTTTGTTATCCACTGGCCAACTGGAGTATGTTAACCTGAACTGGACGGCAACATTGGCTTCCATAACCGCTTTGTTTGGAATATCCATTGGCACCTTATATCAGAAGCGTTTTGGTGCGGATGTGAACTTGCTTGCAGGATCATTTTGGCAGTATATCAGTGTGTTACTGCTAATGGCCATAATGGCTTGGACATTTGAAACCCGTGACGTGGTATGGGACCTACAGCTGATTTTTGCACTTGCCTGGTTGGTCATAGCTTTATCTATCACCGCCATTCTCCTGCTAATGTATATGATTCGTGAAGGCGAAACAGCCAAAGTGGCCAGCTATTTCTATTTGGTTCCACCTATAGCCAGCATCGAGGCATGGCTATTGTTTGATGAATATTTATCGATTGTGTCAATAATAGCTATCTTTGTAACTGTTTTTGGCGTTTATCTGGTGATCAGAAAAAAACCTGAATAATTTGTTATTCTGAGTTACGACTAATTATCCTTATGCAAAAATCTTATATGGGATGATTTTGTACAAGATATCTATTGTATCTATGATATTTCTTAATCAGAAAAACTCGAAATTTCAGTAAAATATTGAAGTAAATGAAAAAAAATTTATTGGGTATCGGATTTGTGTATCTTATATTTTTTAATCTTGGATCGCAAAGTCGGCAAAGATATACTCAGCAGCTTTGCCGACTTGGTTTTGTTCCATTGGAGCTGGGCGAGTGTTTCTGTAATATGGTTCTTTTCAACATGAGCCAAAGAATAGGATTCAAGGCCCATTTTTTGGGATCGGTTTTTTGCATTCAACAATTTATGAATATCATCCTTGAGCAGGACATTGCCTCGGCATCCCACAAGCGCCTGGGCGATTGTGTTTTCAAGCTCCCTGACATTACCTTTCCAGGTTTGATTAACAAGTATTTCCATGACACCATCCTGAAGTTTGGTTACATGGGTTCCCAGCTCCCGATTGATTTTATTTAAGAAATGCTCAACCAGCAAAGGGGTGTCAGTAAGCCTTTCTTTAAGAGGCGGCACCTCAATCATGAAGACCTTTAGCCTGTAGTAAAGATCTTCTTTGAAAAGTCCATTATCCACTTTGTCGGCAAGATTACAATTACAGGCAGCAATTATCCTTGCTTTGGATTTTAAAGTCGTGCTGCCCCCAACCCTTGTGTATTCTCGTCTTTGAAGGAAACCCAACAGTTTTCCCTGGATAGCCAAAGGTAGCTGGGCAATCTCATCTAAAAATAGGGTTCCGTTCCCTGCTTGTTCTATTTTTCCATGGGTTGTGGACTCAGCCCCGGTAAAGGATCCTTTTTCATGGCCGAAAAGTTCACTTTCAAGAAGGGTACCCACAACAGCGGAGCAGTCAAACAACACAAAGGGTTCATCTTTAAAAGAGGAGTTTAAGTGAATTACTTTTGCTATCAATTCTTTTCCCGTACCTGTCTCACCCTGGAGAAGTACATTGACACGACTATTGCACACAAGTCCCATCATTTTGAAAATTTTTCGCATTTTTTCACTCTTGCCAATGATTACAAAAGGGTCGTCAGATGTCTTGTTTGAAGGTTCAAGAGCAGGGGTTTCCCTGTCAATTTCAAGGATGCTGATGGCACGATTCACAGCTTTTTCAATTTTTACCACATCAAGGGGTTTGTGAATATAATCAAAAGCGCCTCTTTTAATGGCTACTATTGTGGTTTCCATATCCTGGAAAGCGGTAATCATGATAATCTTTGATGATTTTTTTTTCTCGATCATGGTTTGAAGAATTTCCAAACCATTGAAATCGGGAAGCCTTATATCCATGATGACCACCTGGAAAGATTTTTGTGAAAAAAGGGCAAGGCCCAGCGCTCCTGTTTCTGCGGTATCAACAATGTGACCTTTTTCCGTCAGAAACATGCTCAAGGACTCAAGTATGGAAGGTTCATCGTCTATGATCAGTATTTTTGCCATCAAAAATTTCCTATGGGTATCATGATTAAAAATGACGCTCCCTTATCTTTCTTTTTCTTTGCCCGGATAAATCCATTGTGAAGCTCAATTATTCTTTTGACGTTTGCGAGCCCCAAACCGATCCCTTTTGTTTTTTTTGTAAAAAAAGGTTTGAAGATTTCTTCTTTATCCTTTTCATCAAACCCTGAACCCTCATCATCAATCAGAACAGCTGCATATTCGATGTTTTGGTCTATAATTTTTTTAAAGGTTATGCCAATTTTTCCAAAGGGATCAGATGATTCAATGGCATTTATAAGAATGTTGATAAATACCTGTCCTAATTTCTCCCCATCGGCTAAAAGAGGCGGTAATTCATCTTCAACAATTGTTTTTATTTGAAGATTTTTTTCTTTGAACTTCATTTCAAGAAGTTCAATATAAGAATTCAAAATATGATGAATATTACATGGTTTTAAATTCATTTGCAAAGGCTTGGCAAAATCCAGCAATTGGTTTAAAATCTGTTCAAGTCTACTTACTTCCGATACTGAAATATCCACCCGTCGTTTATCGTTTCCCGTGATTTGTTTGTTCCCGCTCAAAATTTGAAGGTTCATTTTGATCGAGGATAAAGGATTTCGAATCTCATGGGAAAGAGAGGCTGTAATCTGGCCGATATAGACCATGCGTTCATTTTCCCGAACTTTTTTCCCCATTTTTATACGTTCTGTAATATCCCTGCAAATTCCGATACTGGATATTTTATTCCCGTAGGATGTTGTTTTCCCCTGAATTTCAGTTGGAAATTCCCGGCCTGATTTTACAAGGCGTTTGTACTCGAATACCTGGGAGGCAATCTTGCTGTCAAAATTGTCTGAATATATTTTAAGTACTTCTTCCCTGTCTGTGGTTGCAACAAACTTGCAGAAATTTTTGCCCAGAACATCATGCAAATCATATCCATGCATGCTACAGAATGCCTGATTTGCAAACACAATCACGCTGTCCTGGATTACAAAATAACCGTCGTTGATCTCCTCCACCAGGGTTTTGTATTTTTTTTCAGATTCCTTATGTGCTTTGGTACGTTTTATTATCCTTTGCTCAAGTTCTCTGTTCTGCTGAACAATTTTTTTCTGTTGCATATCCTGGAAATGATCGGAGAATCTGTTCATGGTATAGGCAAGACAACTGTTCAGGCTTTCAAAAATTTCCTTAAATTCTTTTTTGGAAGCATTTGTAATTAAAAGGTCTGTTACAATAATGCGGTAGAGTTCAAAGGCTTTTTGAACATCAGATAGTAAGAAACCTGATTTCAGGCGCATATCCGTAATTTTATCGATAAAGATATTGATGGAATCATAACTTTTGTGAACCAACACATGATAGTTTGCATCAACAGCATTGGTAATGGTTTCAAAAAGTTCTTCCAGGGGTCTTGCAGCATATTGGTCTCCGCATTCCGTGTGAAGTTTTTTGACCCATTGACTTATAATCACAGGTTCGTGTGTGTTTAAAAAAGTTGAAAACGAAAATTCCATGATTAAGCTCCCAAGGATATCATGCTCTACTAACTATTTAAAAAAAATGAATATTCTTTTGGTCCATACGGTTAAAAAATAATATAGCAATGATAAATTGCTATGTCCAACTTTAAAGAGTGTGTCAAATAGGTTGATATAAGAAATCATGACTTTTGCAACATTAGGGTCTCAATTGAAAGTAATTATTGTATCGAATTTTATGATTTGATAGTAATACTTTAAAAAGAAAGGAAAATGACCATGAACAAGATCAAAGTTGCCATTTATAAGTTTGAAAAAAATATTGAGACTGTTAAAAAGGCGGTTAAAAGCGTTAATGCTTTTGAGTTTCTTCCTTTAAATGCAAAAGTAGTGATTAAACCCAATATAGTGGTATGGCTTGACACGCCCTATCCCAAATGGGGCGTGATTACCACCTCTACTATTATGGAAGAGGTCGTGATCTTGCTTAAGGAATATGGAGTCAATGATATTACCATTGCCGAGGGAAGCCTGCAGATGGACCCCTATCAAAAGCATATCGGACAAAAATCCTTTGAGGGTCTGGGATATCATAAATTAAAAAAAAGATATGGGGTCAAGCTTGTAGATGTCTGGGAGAGGCCCTTTCAAAAAATAGAAATTGCAGATGGACTGAGTCTTAAATTGAGCACTGATCTTTTGGCCTCGGATTTTCTTGTAAATGTTCCGGTTCTAAAGACCCATGCACAGGTCAAGGTTAGTCTTGGAATTAAGAATCTTAAAGGGTTTTTAAATGTTGGTTCCCGGAAAAAATGTCATAGTGCAGACCATAAGAAAGATTTGGGATACATGATCTCACGCCTTCCAAATCTTCTGCCCCCATCGGCCACAATAATAGATGGCGTTTATACCATGGAGCGGGGACCTTCCTTTGACGGCAAACCCAGGCGAAGCGATCTTGTTATTGTTTCTTCCAATCTTCTTGCCGCTGACATGGTGGGAGCAAAAGTTTTAGGCCATGATCCTTGTGACATACCCTATCTTGTAACGGCAGCAGCAGACCAGGGGCTATCAACAGATCTTTGTGATATGGATATTATCGGTGAGAAAATTGAAGATGTTGCTGCTTTTCATAAATATACTTTTTCCTATAACAAGGAGAATACCCTGCCTGAATCCATGGAAAAAATGGGAATAAAGGGCCTTGCATTTTATAAATTCGATACCAGCCTTTGTACTTATTGCTCGGCTTTAATCGGCAAACTGTTGACCATAATCGCCATGTCCTACAAAGGTAAACCCTTTGATGATGTGGAATTTTTAACGGGTAAACGGATGAAAATTTGTCCGAATATGAAAAAAAGTATCCTGGTGGGCCAGTGTATGTGCAGTTTAAACAAGGAGCATAAGGGTTCTGGGAAAATTGTTAAAATAAAAGGTTGCCCGCCGGACCCGGATCAGGCGGCCAGGGCCTTGAAAGATATCGGCATTGATATAGATCCGTCCTTTTTTACCAATTTTGAAATGGAGGGATCTTATTTTATGAAACGGTTTGAAAATAAACCTGAATTTGATGAGTCTTATTACACGATTTCATAATTGTGAAGACAATTTTACCCTGACAGAAAAAACCTAAAATTTTCAGGAGAATATAAATGTCAAAATTTGTCAGCCTAAGAAATATCCGTTTTATGATCAAAGAGGTTTTTGATTCAAAATCCCTAACTTCATATGACTATTACAGCAAACATAATGAAAAAATGTTTGATATGGTGATTGATGCAGCTTTGAAACTGGCCAACAAACTCATGTATCCGGTTCTTGAAGAAATGGACCAGAATCAGCCAGTACTTGAGAATGGACAGGTTAAAGTCCATAAAGCTGTAAAAAAAATCATGAAGGAGTTTGGACAGGGCGGATGGATTGCGTCCGGGTTTTCAGAAGCCAATGGTGGTGACCAGATCCCTTTTATTATAAGAGGAACAGCCAGTTTTATTTTTTGTGCATCAAATTATTCTGCCAGTGCCTTTCCCGAACTAACGGCCGGAGCGGCTGAATTAATTACCTCTTTTGGCAGCCAAAAACTTATTGATACATACGTCCCAAAAATGCTGGACGGTGAATGGCAGGGTACTATGGCTTTGACAGAACCCCAGGCCGGAAGCTCTTTATCAGACATTACCACAACTGCCTATCCAGACCAAAACGGGAATTTTAAAATAAAGGGCGTGAAAACCTTTATATCGGCAGGAGATCATGATGGGGCTGAGAACATCATTCACCTTATGCTGGCAAGAATTGATAATGCCCCTGCCGGAGCAAAAGGCATATCTTTGTTTGTAGTTCCTAAAAAACGAATTGATGGAAAGGGTAATCTTATTTTTAATGATATCACAGTGACCACCATTTATCATAAGCTGGGTTACAGGGGTACACCTGCGGCCGAGATATCAATGGGTGAAAAGGATGATTGTTTTGGATGGATAGTGGGTAAAGAGAATAAAGGTCTAAGTCAGATGTTTCAGATGATGAATGGGGCCAGGATTCTGGTGGGTTTAGCTTCCTGTGCTATTGCATCAGCTGCATATCTTGCAGCCCTTGAATATACTGAAAATAGACCCCAGGGCAGGCCTGTCACTCTTAAGGACCCTTTGATCAAACAGATACCGATTATTGAGCATGCAGATGTCAAACGAATGCTTCTTTTTCAAAAATCCGTTGTTGAGGGCTCTCTTTCTCTAATCCTCCAGTGCTGCATGTATGCAGATCTTAAAAAAGTGTCCCATGGGGATGAAAAAGAAAAGTATGGGCTTTTACTGGATCTTTTAACACCTATAGCAAAAGCATTTCCATCAGAATATGGGATTTCTTCCATAAGTAGTGCAATACAATGCTTTGGCGGCTATGGATATTGTGAAGACTTTCCCGTTGAACAATATTTCAGGGATATAAGGATCCATGCCATACATGAAGGCACAACGGGTATCCAGGGCATGGATCTTCTGGGAAGAAAACTTGTAATGAAGAATGGTAAGGCTGCTTTGCTGTTCATTGAAGAAGTCGGATTGACCATCCGTGGTGCAAAGGAATTTGTGGAACTTGAATTTTTTGTTACCCAGCTTCAAAAAGCAATGAAACAGCTTGAAAAGGTTGCAGGATTTCTTTTTAATGTAGCCAGAGAAAAAGGAATTGATGTCTATCTTTCCGATGCCAGTCTTTTTCTTGAATATTATGGTTTGATCGTTATTTCATGGCAATGGCTGATCCAGGGCATTGCAGCTCAAAAAGCATTGTCTGAAAACTGTTCGAAAAAAGATAGACATTTTTATAAAGGCAAACTATTTACAATGAATTATTTTTTCAGGTATGAGTTGCCAAAAACCTTTGGATTGGCAACACGACTTATGGATAATGATAATCTTACTATAGATATGAAGACCCAATATTTCAAAGATTAAATAATGCCCAACCGAAAACCAAAAATTTCCCTGACTACTGCGTTGGGCTCAAATTTTAATCCTCAAAATACTTAATGTATTTCTCCGGTTAAAATTATCCCCCACCTTGTACTAAGAAAAATTTTCAGGTTTTCTGCCAGGCATTAAAAAGGAGAATATAAATGGATAAAATTATATTTAAACAAGAAGGCTCAATCGGTTATCTTACCTTAAACAGGCCGGACAAATACAACGCGGTTGACAAAGAAATGCTGTGTGAGTTTGAAGCGTTTATCAGTGATAGAATGTATGATAACAGTGTTTCTGTCATTATTCTTGATGGAGGGGATGCCAAGGGATTTTGCGCAGGTCTTGACATGCAGACATTTGGCCCGCAAATTTTTGATATGCAGCCTGTGGACGCCTATAATTCCCAGGTAAGGTTATCAAGAATGATGCTGGGTCTTAGAAAAATTCCCCAGCCTGTTATTTGTTGTGTCCATGGAGCTGCTGCAGGAATTGGATTTTCCCTGGCAATGGCTTCGGATATAAGGATTTTAGCTGAAGATGCTAAGTTTTGTGCTGCATATATAAACATTGGATTAGGCGGTGCTGATATGGCCGCCTCTTATTTTCTTCCCAGACTTATCGGCTCAGGAAGAGCCAATGAATTTCTCTTAACGGGGAATTGGATGAAATCCAAAGAGGCTATGAATCTGGGTTTTGCCAGCAGGATCGTGCAAAAAAAAGAAATGATTGAAGTCGCAACTAAGCTAGCTAAGGTTATGACAGGCAAGAATCCTTTGGGACTTCGGATGACCAAAGAGGCCATTAATATTAATATTGACGCAGGTGGACTTGAGGCATGCCTTCAGATGGAAGACAGGAACCAGATGATGCTGGCTTTTGGCATGCATATGAGTCAAAAAAAAGAAGATTAGTATTTATGCAACCTGTCTGACCACAAGAACAGGGCAACAAGACTGACTGATGACTCGTTCCGCTGTAGAACCAACTATAAAACGTTCCAAAAGACTGTGACCGTGAACCCCAACTACGATCATATCCATCTCTTTTTGTTCAGCATAGTTGATCAATTCTTTATACGGCTGCCCTTCAAGCACAGTGGTAATGGGCGTACACCAGTTTTTGCTGTCTTCAGGAACCATATAAGAAAGCTGTCTTTCAAGGCGGCTGAATAAAGAACTTTTATTTTTCAAATGTTCATCAGTTTTATTTTTTTGAAGGTCCAGATATTCAGACCGGGTCCAGTTGGTGTAGTCACCCTCTTGTATCTTTATATAGTCTGAGGCAGGTAATTCAATTTGTTCAGTTGGCCTTACAACATGGGCCAGGTAAATCTGTGTCTGAAATTCCTGGGCAAAGCTTAGAGCATAATCAAAAGCAAGTTTGGAATCAGGAGAAAAATCGCATCCCACAAGAATCCGTTTTAATTTTAAATTTTTTTCAATCTCCGAAGTTAAATGATCTTCCTTTGTAATCAGAACCAGAAGGGGACATTGCAAAATTTTTACAAGCCTGTCTGTGACCGAGCCTACCAAAAAACGTTTTATGCCTGATCCACCATTTGTTGCGGCAATTACCATATCAATATTGTTTTTACGGACTATTTGATCAATTTCATCAGCTACATGCCCGGATGAGACAATGACGTCACATTCAATATCAAGCTCATTGGCCATTTTTTCAAGCTTTTCCTTTACTGAATGCAACCGATCAGTTTCAATATCCGTGTAATGGATATAGGAATGCCCAAGACTTGACACCATAAGTGTTCCCGTTACAATATGGCATAAACAAAGGCTTGAACCAAATTGGGATGCCAAAGATTTGCCATGGGCAAGAATAATATCGGAAAAGTCTGAAAAATCGATTGCACACATTATTTTTTTGGGTTGTACTCTCATAATTTCACTCCTTATTTTTAGAAAAAACAATTTAAGGATAACTTCAGATGTGTTCACTATAAAAAAAAGTGTGGTGTAGGCGACAAGACAAGATACTGATTAGGCCAAAAAGCAAGAGGACAAATTGAGGTTCAGATACAGGAAGTATAGGGTAAAAATACCTCATACCCCATTGTTATGTCAAGATAATTTATAGATTGTCTGTCATAAATCCTTTGGCAATCAAGATCATTCCCCGGAATTATTTTATAGAAAGGTCTGATCCTTGATAATTTGCCGGCATTGGCAAAAGAGATAATTATCAAGTATTCAATGTTTTAAAAGCTATAAAAATATTGTAAAGATAGACTCCAAAAATGTTCAGGTAAATCAAAGAGGGGAAATGGAAAAACAAAGAAAGGTAAAACAGACACTTTTGCAATTGTCCTTTGGTATCGGCCTTATCCTTATTGCCGGGTTAATAGAGCTTTTGGCTGTGCATCCGTCTGGTATCTATTCATATACTCAAAAAGGATATAATGAGTTTAAAATCGGTTTTTCAAAAGAACAAGTGTTAAAAAAAATCAATAGGCAAAAAGCCATCAGAACTATAAAAGCGTGTGATCCGGACAAAGTATTTGAGCTTCAATCAAGAAAGCTCTTTAAAATGGAGGAAGATTTATTATCCTCAGATTTCTGGATCTGTCCCGGCAGAACGGGAAAGGATTTTTTGTTTTTATTTAAGGATGGAACCCTTGACAGGATACTGCTGCAAAGACTTCGGTTTGGGAAAAAAGAGAAGTCCATTCTCTTTTCTCAGTGCAGCCCTGAAAGATTAAAAGAAATTGACAAATTTTTGAACACCCAGGAAAAATTAAAAGTATTTTATGATACTGATTCAAGAATAAAAAAGAAAAATTAAAAATTTTTTACCCAATATGAAGTTGATCACTATCATGATCTGATGTATAAATACGATTTGTGCTTAATTTGATGATGATGGTTTTAACATCATTCTTTTGTCGGAAACGAAAGGAAAGTGTAACTCATGAGCAAAAAGGTGGACACAGTAAAAACCAGGATAGGGATTGTTGGGGGAGGAAGTTGGGGAACGGCCCTTGCCAAATTACTTGCCGATAAAGGATTTGTACTGGACCTCTGGGTGTTTGAGCCGGAAGTAAAAGAGCAGATTGAAAAACACAGGGAAAATAAGGTTTTCCTTCCTGATGTGAAACTGCCGGAAAATATTATTCCCTCCAATAACCTTGAAAATGTTGTAAAAGATAAAGATCTTGTACTCGTTGTGGTTCCCTCACACTGCATGAGGGATGTTGCAGGTCGGATGAAAAATTTTATCAGTCCTGAGACTATCATTGTAACAGCATCCAAGGGGATTGAGAATAAAACGCATATGACAATGACCCAGATCCTTGCAGAAAAAATTGATTTTCTACCCAAAGAAAATTTCGCTGTTCTATCAGGCCCAAGCTTTGCCAAGGAAGTTGCCAATAAGGTTCCCACAGTTATTGCTGCAGCATCAACCAGCCGGAAAGTATCTGATTATGTGCAGAAAATATTTTCCTGCCCGACTTTCAGGGTGTATGTCAATGATGATCCCATAGGTACCCAGATAGGGGGTGCCATGAAAAATGTTGTGGCCATAGCAGCTGGTATCTGTGATGGAATGCAAATGGGTCTTAATCCAAGGGCTGCCCTTATTACCAGGGGTCTTACTGAGATGAACAGGATGGGAACTAAGCTGGGTGCTGATCCTCTTACCCTGGCCGGGCTTGCCGGTGTGGGAGATCTATTATTAACCTGTACAGGTGCTTTAAGCCGCAACTATACTCTGGGCAGGCAGATCGGGGAAGGTAGAAAACTGGATGATATTATTGCTGAAATGAGAATGGTTGCAGAAGGGGTAAAAACAACCCGGTCCGTCTACAATTTATCAAAAAAACTCGGAGTTGATCTCCCTATCTGCAATGAAGTTTATTTTGTTCTTTTTGAAGGCCGATCCGTCAAAGGAACGGTCCAACGCCTGATGAACCGCTCCTTGAAACATGAATTGGACGGGGTTATAGACTATTAGCACTTGTTTGTACCCGGTTCGCTTATCTGATTAAATTATTAATAGTCGCAAATAGACGGGTCCACACTTTTGGGAACCCCTTCATGGGGTGTCCATTTGTTTGAAGTGAATGAATTTTTCCCTCTCATATTTTTAAGAATTTCAATGCTTGTTTTATAACCCTTGTACATCCGGCACATGTCCATGGCCATGCCGCATATTAAAGCAACCGCCTGGATAAGCGTGATGTCGCTAATGGAAAATTCCCAGGGTTTTTCAGAATATACACGAAGGGCACCCAGGATTTTATCATGGCTGATGATAGGGACGCCTAACAAAGACGCAATACCTTCTTTGTTAGCTTCCTGGGGGTATTCAATTCTTGGATCATCCATTACATCATAGATGGCTATGGGAACAGCATCTTTTGCTTCCTTGATCGACTGCATGAAATGGATTGGACCTTTGTCAAGATACTCAGTGCTCAAACCATAGGATGCAACAAGACCCAGTTCCCGGGTATCTCTATCTACCAAAAATATGGAACAACCTTTGGCCCTGAATGCTGTTTTAACACTTTCCGCCGTTATCAGAGCGACTTCTTCCGGATCTTTGCATTGAGAAATTGCCGTTGTTAACCGGGTAATAGTGTCATAATAAATGGTGTGATTTTCCATAAATACCTCTCCTTTTTGATTATTAAAAAAGACAAGTGATCGTGTTTAAGTAATTTCATTTCCGATCCTTGAAATACCGGCTAAAAGAATGTTTTTAAAACCAGATGTAAGATCAAAAGAGTGTAGCTGTTATAGAAAGACTCAAATCAACTTGAAGATAACATGTAAAAAGAAAGGAGTAGTCACAAAAAGTGTGTTTAATATATAACAATCAGCCTCAGACGTCAAAGGCTTTTAAAATTTCATGGCAGGCCTTTTGGGTGCCGCCCTGGTTTGAGTGCAGGTATTCCAGAGCCAGGCGGCTGCGATCAGGCCTCTTGCCTGGCTTTTCAAGAGCGATAACTATGGTTCTTGCAACAGATTTCCAATGGTTTTCTTTAATAACAATACCTTTATTAAAGATCTCATCTGTAACCCATGAAAAATCATCATAATATGGGCCTGTGACAGTGAGAGCCCCCTGGAGAGCCGGTTCAATAAAATTTTGTCCTCCCAAAGGTTTCAGGCTACCACCGACAAATACTACAGAGGCTAAACCATAGGCAGCTTTAAGCTCTCCAAAGGTATCCCATAAAATAATTCCCGGCTCTTTCAGGGAAGAATTTATTTTTGATCTTAAGTGGAATTTTAAATTTTCAGAAATCAGGTGTTTTTCCCATGCCGCAAGCCTGTGCATATGTCTTGGAAAGATGGCAATAACCTGATTAGGAAAAGTTTTTAAAATATCTTTTATTATATGGATAATATCTTTTTCTTCGGGCTTTCTGGTTGAAGCCAGAATGGTAAGAGGCAGGGTTTGAGGAAAAATTCTTTTCATTTGTTCCTGGGTTATAACATCAGCCTCATCCGTATCAATAGATTCAAATTTGATATTTGGCATGGTTTCTACAATTGCTTGTTCAAAAACCTGCTCATATCTTTTTGCGTCCTGTTTTGAAGTTGCAAGAATTTTATTTGGAGACAAATGTTTCCAAATAAATTTTGTTCGCATATAATGGGTGTAACTATTTTTTGAAAGTCTCGCATTTATGATAAAAATCTGGGTCTTGTTTTGTTTAAGGTAATAGAGCAGGGCAGGCCAGATTTCGGTTTCCAGCAGCACCATAACGCTGGGGTTGATGCTTCTTATCGTTTTTTCAATGGTGTCGGGTATATCAAAGGGAAACCATTCTATTTTAAGATCTATTGATTTATGGATCATTTTTTTTGTTAACTTTGTCTTTAAAATACTCATGCCTTGGGATGTTGTTGTGGTCACTAAAATTTTTAAATTTGTTTTTGGGGACAGCCTTTTCAGGATGTGGACGGCAAGATAAACTTCACCTGCAGAAGCTGCCTGAATCCATATGTCGGCTTTTATATGGTGGAAAGAATTAATTCTTTTTTGAAACCCTGATTTAAGACGTCTGTTTTTTTTTAGAAAAGGAAGGCACAGCTTCCAGAGCATATTGTAAACTTTGAAAAAATTAAGTATAAAGGCATTCTTTATCATGGGATACATGCTCTCATTTTTTTTAAATGTTGACAATAGTTCTTGGTATAATAAATTAAGGTTTATGGAAAATAAAAATCCGAAGCTGACCAAAAATCGGCAAAAAAAAATCATTTCTCTGGTTTTAGCATATTGGAAAAGACTTTTGCTGGCAGCCTTGTGCATGGTTGTTGTTGCCGGGGCAAATGGTGCTATGGCCCTTTTAGTCAAGCCGGTCATGGATGACATTTTTATAAACCAAAATCGTGATATGCTCTTATTAATTCCAGGGATTGCCATACTCATCTTTTTTTTAAAGGGCGCGGGCACCTTTGGGTCAGAATACTTGATGAATTATATCGGTGAAAATATTATCAGGTTTTTCAGGGAGTCTTTGTATGAAAAAATCATGGATCTTCCCATCTCCTTTATTCACAAGGAAAAAACCGGGGCCTTGATGTCCCGTATTACAAATGATGTAAATATTGTTAAAGGCATGGTTTCCACGGCAGTGATAAATCTGTTCAGGGATTTTTTCTCGGTGATCGCCTTTTTGTTTGTTATTTTCTATCGCGACTGGCAACTTGCCCTGGGCGCCTTTGTCGTTCTGCCCCTGGCCTTTTATCCCATTATTTTGTTTGGCAGGCGTGTTAGAAAATTTTCCACGGGTACCCAGGAAACCATGGCGGATTTGAATTCATTTCTTCATGAAACATTTACCGGCAGCAAGATCATTAAAATTTTTAATCTCCAGGGTTTTGAAAAAGAACGATTTAAAGAAAAAACCAATATTCTTTTCAGTCTTGAGATGAAAAAAGTCATTGCCAAGGCATTGTCTTCTCCAGTCATGGAATTTTTAGGCGGTCTTGGCATTGCATTTATTATATGGTTTGGCGGTCTTCGGGTGATTAATGGTTCCTCAACACCAGGGACCTTTTTTTCATTCTTAACGGCAGTGATGATGCTATATGATCCTGTGAAAAAATTGTCCAAGCTTAACAACACAATCCAGGAAGGCATTGCTTCCGCCTCAAGAATTTTTGATGTATTAGAAGAATCCTCTATCATAATGGAAGCAAAAAATCCTGAAAATCTAATTGGAAGATCTTTTGATGTTGAATTTGATCATGTAGGTTTTTCTTATAATGATAATGAGGCACCCGCTTTAAATGATATCAATCTAAAAGCTGCTCCCGGTGAAGTTCTGGCCCTTGTCGGGATGAGCGGGGGAGGCAAGACAAGTCTTGTCAATCTTGTCCCAAGACTTTATGATGTAACACGTGGCCGAGTGTTGATTGCAGGAAAAAACGTAAAAGATCTTTCAATAAAATCCTTGAGAGACCATATTTCCATTGTAACCCAGGAGCCCATTCTTTTTAATGAGTCTGTGAAAGACAATATCCGGTATGGCAAGATGGATGCAACGGATCTTGAAATAGAAAATGCAGCAAAGGATGCTTTTGCCTATGATTTTATACAAGGATTTCCCCAAGGGTTTGACACCATTATAGGGGAACTTGGTTCCAGGCTTTCAGGGGGAGAAAAACAGCGGATATGTATTGCAAGAGCCCTGATCAAAGATGCACCGATTCTTATATTGGATGAAGCAACTTCTGCTTTGGATTCACAGGCCGAAAGGGTGGTTCAAAAAGCTCTGGAAAATTTGATGAAAGGCAGAACCTCATTTGTGATTGCGCACCGCTTGTCCACCATTGGCTATGCCTCAAGAATAATCCTGTTGAAAAACGGGGCTATAAAAGAGCAAGGAACCCATGATGATCTCATGGCTCAAAAAGGAGATTATTTTAAACTTCAGACCATGCAGACAGCTAAAGGATGAAATAGTGCCTGCCCAAAAATAATTAAAGGAGAAAATAATGGCAATATCCGAAGAATTACTGGAAATACTTGTTTGCCCCAAATGCAAGGGCGAGATTCATTTAAACAAAACAAAAGACGGGCTTGAATGCACTGCTTGCAGGCTTTTATATGAAATAAAAGAAGATATCCCCATTATGCTCATAGATGAGGCAAAACCTTTTTAACCCATGAGTATTCCAAAAAATCCAGATCCTGCAAAACTTGTTGTTGGATGTATCATGAATGATAAGTCCTTAATAGAGACACTTTTCCCTTTGCTGGAAAAGGGATTCGGTCCCGTGGACATGATAAGCCGCTGGCTTGATTTTGCTTATACTGATTATTATTACAAAGAGATGGGAACTCCTTTATTTCGAAAGGTTTTTGTATTTAAAAATTTAATCGCCCAGGATGAACTTGCACGGATAAAAGAGCAAACCAATGAAATTGAAAAGCGGTTTTCAATAGCCGGAAAAAGGCCTGTGAACATTGATCCGGGATATCTGGTTTCTTCACGTTTTATCCTGGCCACGGGAAAGGAATATTCCCACAGGATTTATATCGGCCGTAAAATTTATGCTGACCTGACATTAATGTATTCTAAAAAAAGTGGTTTTAAAACTTTGGATTGGACATACCCGGATTATGCATCAAAAGCCATGATATCTTTTTTATCAAAGGTCAGGGATAAATATCTTTTGGATTTAAAGGCCAAGCAAAGGAAAAAAAATGATTAAAAGCATGACAGCGTTTTCACAGGTTTCAAATATTTACGGGTCCTTTACAGCAGATGTCACCATCCGTTCTTATAATTCACGACATCTTGATATAAGCTTATCCTGCCCGGAATTTTGCCAGGTATTTGAAGATGATATTAAAAAAATTATCAGCAAAACCCATGGTCGGGGAAGAATTGAGATCAAATTGTTTATCCGGGAGGATGCAAAGGATCTGGAACTTTTTGAGGTGGATGAGGCAAAGATCGCATCCTATTATCAAGCACTAAAAAAGATAAAAGAAGATTTAAATTTGCAGGCTGACATCTCTATGACTGATGTTTTATCTGCCAGGAATGTGATTGTTAACTCTAAAAGGCAATGGGATCTGGAAAATTTATGGAAGGCCATTGAACCTTCCATAAAAACAGCCAGTATCAATCTGGAGCTCATGCGAAAGGAGGAAGGGGAAAATCTTTATTCGGATTTAAGTGCAAGGATTGATTATATAGAGGGTAATTTAAGTAAGATAGAAAAAGATGCTGCAACCATTCCGCAGGTTTATAAGAAACGGCTCATGGAAAGAATATCCTTTCTAACCTCGGATGCAGAGGGAATAGACCCTGTAAGAATTTCACAGGAGGCAGCCATATTAGCCGATAAAAGTGATGTGTCGGAAGAAATCGTTCGACTTTACAGCCATATTAAACTATTCAGGGAGATCCTTGAATCAGATGATTCCCAGGGAAGAAAACTTAATTTCTTAATTCAGGAGTTTAACAGGGAATTTAACACCATTGGATCAAAGGCTGGAAACGCTTCTTTATCCCATATGGTAGTTGATATGAAATCAGAACTTGAAAAAATCAGGGAACAGGTCCAAAATATTGAGTGATGATGTGGCCTTTTGCACCAAAAAGAAGAATAGAGAAACTAAAACTTGGAGTAACCATTCAGCTCTTATATTTGAAACCGCCCTATCCGATGGATATTCTTGTTCGATGCTAAACGCTTAACCTCCTGCAAATATCCATCAGACAGGGCTTTGAGATAACATCTTTTAACGGGCTAAACAATTACAATTTGGAATGGGTATCTATTATTTGTCAGGGCACTAACATATCTATGTAAAGGAAGACCTTATGGAACAGCCCCTTTTAAATTTAGGATTTGGAAATACGGTGGTTGCACAAAAAGTAGTGGCTATTTTGTCACCCAGCTCATCTCCCATGAAACGGGTCAAGGACGAGGCCAGGGAGGGAAAACGACTTCTTGATGTGACCCACGGCAGAAAAACCAGGTCAGTTATCATCACTGACAGCAATCATGTAATTCTTTCAGCGATTCAGACAGAGACTGTTTCAGCTCGTTTTGAATCCTTGATGGGTCAAGAAGAAATATAATATTATGACAAGCACAGGAATACTTTTTGTTGTATCCGCTCCTTCCGGAGCCGGGAAAACAACGTTGGTAAACAAGGTATTGAGCCGGTTTAAAAACCTTTTTTATTCTGTTTCCCACACCACTCGCAGCCCCAGGAAAAATGAACAGGACGGGTTGGATTATTTTTTTATAAGTTTAGATGATTTTGAAAAAAAAATAACCCGGAAGCATTGGCTTGAATGGGCAAAGGTTCATGATAATTTCTATGGTACTTCCAAAGAGTTTGTAAAAAATATTCTTGAAAAGGGCCAAAATCTTATTCTGGATATTGATGTCCAGGGTGCAGAACAGATTATGGCATTGGACCTGGATATTGTTTCCATATTTATCATGCCGCCTTCCTTTGAAGCTTTGTCTCAAAGGCTTAAAACCCGTGGAACAGACACAAAAAAAGTGATAGCCAAACGCCTTGACAATGCAAAATCAGAAATAGTTAAAAAAAATCTGTATCAATATGTGGTCGTCAATGATGATCTTGACATAGCTACACAAGAGCTTTGTTCGATTTTTAAAAAAGAGATGGCCTTATTATGAAAGAAAAAACAAAAGAAAAAAATGATATCCTTTTTGGATTCCACTCTGTGTATGAAGCATTAAAAGCGCAGAAAAGAAAATTTTACAGCATATTAATTTCAAAGCATAGATCTTCTGACAGGGCCCAAAAAATTGAAACCATTGCTAGGCAAAGAAACATAAAACTGGAAATTGTTGACCCTGAACTCCTGGACCGGATGACAGATTTTTCAAATCATCAGGGGTTGGCTGCCAGGACCTCTTTTTTCCCCATCAAAAAAGCCGGTGAGGTTGTATCGCTTGTACAAAAACAAGAAGGACCCTGTTTTATCCTGATTATGGAAAATATTGAAGACCCGCATAATCTCGGGGCATTAATCAGAACTGCACTTTGTGCTGGGGTTGATTATATTATGATCCCAAAAGACAGGTCTGCCCTGCCTTCTTCAAGCGTCTCCAGAAGTTCTGCTGGTGCTATGGAGCACGCCAACATTTTTTTGATTACCAACACGGCTTCCATATTAAGGTCTTTAAAAGAAAATGGAGTATGGATATCCGGGTTGGATGCAGGCGGTAATACATTGCTGTTTGACTCTGATTTGACCGGGAATATTGCGCTGGTCATCGGAGGTGAACATAAAGGTATCAGACCCCTTGTAAAAAAAGAGTGTGATTTTTTATTGTCGATCCCAAATAAAGGAAAAATTAACTCTCTGAATGCTTCTGTGGCAGGTGGCATTGCCATGTATGAAGCCCTTCGCCAGAGAACCTGAAGTTGTAAAAAAGATCATCTTAGAAAAAAGATGATAAGACTTGTCTTAGCCAACATTGCAGGACAGAACCCATGCTCAAGATTTTCAATGATCATTGCAAAGCATATTCCGTATCATTATTCAAAAAAACCATTAGGCTTTTTGAACAGCTTTTATATCCGTTAAAATGTTTAAACTGCGGTGTTTATATTGATCCTGACTTGGTTAAACCAAATACAATGGAAGCCTGTTTTTGTGGCCAGTGCATGGAACTTGGGTTTTACCCCATTGAAACACCTTATTGTATAAAATGCGGAGTTAAGTTTCAAACAGGTTTTAATGAAAACCATGCCTGTGGATCCTGTCTGAAAACACCTTTAAGGCTTGACCGGGTGAGAGCGGCCCTTGAGTATAAAGGCATAATAAAAAATGCGATACCGCTTTTTAAATATCATTCAAAACTGTCTATGGCAAAGGTATTTGAACGCTTGCTGTTTGATACGTTTTTACACCAATATGCAAGGTCTAAAATTGATTTGATCATGCCTGTACCGCTACACAAAAAAAAATTAAGAGAAAGAGGATTTAACCAGGCATATCTTCTGATTCGAAACTTTGTTAAACTTTATCAATATTCTTTTGACCAACCACCTTCATGGGAAATTGATACGATTTCACTTGCCAGGATTAAAAGGACACAACCCCAGACAGGCTTTGATATCGAAAAGAGGAAAGCCAATTTGAAAAATGCATTTAAGGTTGTCAAAAAAAAGATAATTTATGATAAACACATCCTCTTGATTGATGATGTGTTTACTACGGGGGCAACCTGTAATGAAGCTGCCAGAGTATTATTGAAACATGGGGCTAAAAAAGTGGATGCGCTGGTTCTGGCCAGAACTTGAGGTTTGGAGCCGAGGGGGTCTTTTTTGTTCAATGGCAAGTAGGGCAACCTTTTTGCCGTTCATTGTATCTCCTTACCAGACGGCCATTTTGTTCTGTTTATCCTTAAGGATGTTCTGATTAAAAGGTGAAGTTTCTATATTCATAAGTTATAATTCAATATATATACTTTGTTTGTAAAAACTAAACAATAGGATTGACCAAGGCTCATGGTCATGACTTTTTTACAACAGATTTCATTACATGAGACATATATTCTCAATACAAATTTGTATCATAATACAACATTACACGGATAAAAAAATACAAAATGCGCCTAAATTCACTATCTGCGAACGATGGTATGAAAATTGTATTGTGGTATAAAAATTGTATTATAGAATAAAAAATTTACAGAACAATAAACAAACTAAGGAGGTTTAATGAAAAAATTTGCGTTATTTGTATTTAATGGAGATCCAATGTGTTTCATCCACGTATTGCTGAACGCACTGGATATGAAGAATAAAGGCCATGAAGTCAGAATTATACTTGAAGGCGCCAGTGTCAAATTGATTCCTGAACTCAATAAACCTGACAACCCTTTAAACAAAGTTTGGGGAAAAGCGCTTGATTTAAACTTGGTTGAGGGGGTCTGTAAGGCTTGCTCTAATAAACTTGGTACAATAGAAGATGCAAAAAACCAGAATTTAAAACTATTAGATGGTATGTCGGGTCACCCTGCCATATCAGAATACAGAGAAAAGGATTTCGAAATAATAACTTTTTAGCTAACCAATGTTTTAATTTGAAAAAAGGAGAAAATCATGAAAATTGAGATTGATAAAAACCTTGTAGAGTTTACACCGGAATCCGATGACGAAAAAGTGAAACTTGAAGCTCTTTGGCGGACCGTGGTAGATTGCGCCAGATTCAATAAAAAACTTGTTCCCATCGGGCAATACGTTCCTTCAGAAAATAAACTGGCAAGATTTGCAATTGAAGGCGCTGATTCAGGTGCATACTCCGGAGAAACCTATGCCGACGTAAAGGTTGACAAAGATTGCAGGTGTTATTGCCAGACCTGCAATAAGTATGTTGAACTTAAAAAAGGGGACAGAGTTCCTCCTTGCTGTGGCAAATTAATGGAAGTGCTCGACTGATTCTGAGATTTCAAATCATACTAATATCAAGCATGTTTAAACAAAAAGGTGAAAATTTTATGACAACAATGGAAAATTTACAAGACGCATTTGCCGGGGAAAGTCAAGCTAACAGGAAATATTTAGCCTTTGCAAAGAAAGCAGACAAAGATGGACTACCGCAAGTGGCAAAACTTTTTAGGGCAGCTGCAGATGCAGAGACAATACACGCACACGCTCATTTAAGGGTATTGGGAGGCATTAAAACTACGATTGAAAATCTTGAAGAAGCAATAGCAGGAGAAGGGCATGAGTTTAAAGAAATGTATCCTGGATTTTTGGCAACTGCTATAGAAGAAGGTAATAAACCTGCTGAGGTCTCAATAAAAAATGCCCTTGCTGTGGAAGAGATTCATCACAGCTTGTACTCTAAGGCTTTGGCCGCTGTGAAAGCTGACAGCGACCTTCCTAAAGCATCTATTTATGTTTGCACAGTTTGTGGTAATACCGTCGAAAACGATGTGCCAGACACTTGTCCGGTTTGCAATGTTCCCGGCAATAAATTTACAGAAGTGGCTTAATAAATCTAAAACTGTGATCAGAAATTCAATGTCTGATCACAGTTTTAATTGAAAGAATAATAGAATTCAATTTTATAACTCTGTGGCAGTAATACAGGATGATTTTTCATAATGATTTTTCATATTCAAGTTTTTTAATATATAGATCACATTTTCCGAAATCCCAGATATTTTTGGGGAAATCCAGTTAGTCTCCAATTATAAAAAATTTTTGCAATTATCGATTTTTTGATGTAACGTTTATTTGCAATGTTTTTTTTAAATACAAATTAATTTTTGTATCTTCAGATGTACCAATCTTTTCGCCAAAATAAACAAGTTTGATAACCTAATAAGAACAGCAGGTAATCATGTATCAAAAACCAACATACGAGGAACTTAAAAAGCGGGTTCGAGAATTAGAGAAAGTTGAAGTTGAATGCAAAAAATCTGAGGAGGCCCTTCAGAAAAAAATGCAACGGTTCCTGGATTTGGCTGAAAGCACAAGTGATTGGATATGGGAGACAGACCTGAAAGGTATGTACACCTATTCCAACCATAAGGTTACAGAGTTTTTGGGATACGAACCTGAAGAACTAATAGGTAAAACACCCTTCGACTTAATGCCCATAGACGAGTCCAAACGAGTTTCTGATCTTTTTAATACTTTTCTTTCCTCACAGTCGTCATTTGAATCTATGGAAAACGTAAACATTCATAAAAACGGTTCTCGTGTTGTTATGGAAACCAGTGGCGTTCCAATCTTCGATAATGAAGGCGAATTGTTAGGATATCGAGGAATTGATCGAGATATTACCCATCGCAAGTATGTAGAGGAGACATTAAAGAAGAGTAAAGAGGAACTGAAAAGTATATTTCGGGCAGCACCGACGGGCATTGGACTGGTTTCTGATAGAATCATCCAGCAGGCGAATGATCGTATTTGTGAAATGACCGGATATTCAAAAAATGAATTGATCGGGCAAAATGCACGGATTTTTTATCCTACAGATGAAGATTTTGAATATGTAGGAAAGGAAAAATACAGACAAATTAAGACGCTTGGAACGGGCACAGTTGAAACTCACTTCAAACGTAAAGATGGCGAGATCATTGATGTGTTGATGAGTTCAACCCCTCTTGATCCAACGAACCTTTCGGCCGGAGTCACTTTTACTGCATTGGACATTACGAAGCGAAAAATGGCGGAGGAAGCATTGCGAGAAAGCCAAAACAGGCTCCGCGACATCTCTTTAAGTATGGCAGACTGGATTTGGGAAACTGATGGTGAAACCAAATTTACATACCTTTCTCAAAGTATAAAGGATGTTCTTGGATATGCGCCAGAAGAACTCATCGGCAAAACACCATTTGACCTTATGCCGGAAGATGAATCTGTTCGAGTAAAAGAGATAGTTTCTAAAATAATATCAAAATCCGAAAATATCAAGGATTTGGAAAATTGGAATATAGATAAGGAGGGCCACAGACTTTTTATGCTTACAAGCGGTATTCCCATCCTTAATAACGAAGGAAAAATCCAGGGTTATCGTGGAGTAAATAAAAATATCACTACACAAAGAAAACTTGAGACTCAGCTTCAACAAGCTCAAAAAATGGAGTCCATCGGCACCCTTGCAGGAGGGATTGCCCATGATTTCAATAATATTCTTTTCCCCATTGTGGGGTATACTGAGATGCTCTTAGAAGACGTGCCTAAAAACAGTCCATTCAGAGATAGCCTGAACAAAATTTATAATAGTTCTCTAAGAGCCAAAGATTTGGTAAATCAGATTCTTACATTTTCTCGCCAGGAGGCCAGTGAATTAAAACTGATAAAGATGCAACCTGTTATCAAGGAAGCATTAAAACTTATGAGATCTACGATTCCCACAACCATTGAAATCAAACAGGATATCAATGCTGACTGTGGTGTCATAAAAGTAGATCCCACCCAAATTCATCAGATTGTAATGAATCTGACAACCAATGCATATCACGCCATGGAAGAGACAGGCGGAGAACTGAAAGTAAGCCTGAAACAAATTAATTTAGAAACACTTGATCTAATGGATCCGAAAATGGAACCGGGAGCATATGCTTGTCTGATAGTGGCTGATACAGGCGTTGGCATGGATAAAAATGTAACAGATAAAATTTTTGATCCGTTTTTTACCACCAAAGCAATAGGAAAAGGTACTGGAATGGGGCTTTCAGTGGTGCATGGTATAGTTACTATCATGGGGGGTGCTATCCAGGTATACAGCGAACAGGGAAAAGGAACGGAATTTCATGTTTATTTTCCAGTTGAAAAAAATTCTTTAAAAAAACAGACGACCCATTCAAAAATACAAATTCAGGGCGGTACTGAACAGATTCTTATTGTCGACGATGAAGAAGAGATCCTTGCAATGGAAAAAAAGATGCTGGAACGCTTGGGGTATCAAGTTACTTCCCTTACCGATAGTATGGAGGCTCTTGAGATTTTCCGTGCAAGCCCTCATAGATTTGACTTGATTATCACGGATATGGCAATGCCAAATATGGCGGGAGATAAACTGTCGGCTGAATTAACTAAGATACGCTCTGATATTCCGGTATTGCTTTGTACAGGATTCAGCAAAACCATGTCTGAAGAACAAGCAATATCTCAGGGTATTAAAGGTTTTCTATTTAAACCGATTGTTATGAAGGAACTTGCTCAAAAAATACGTGAAGTATTGGGTGGCATGGTTTTTTGAAGACTCTGAAAAAAATTGAACGGCACAATTCTAAATTGAACGCCAAAAACCAAGGGATATTTTTATAGTGTTCTTGTCAAAAAACAAATAATCTGATCATAAACTAAACTACAATAGCAATCCATTTTTTGATCAATAATTTTGAGGGTGCAAATGAGCGGGCACTTAAATAAACAAAAAATCTGTAGGGATTTTCTTTTGCCTTTTGTGTTTTCAATTGGTGTAATGCTTTCCGTTGATACCCTTGCCATGCTTGGAAATTTTTTGGGGAAAACCGGCTATTCCGGATTTTTACTCATTTTTTTGAGTGCGATTATATATTTAGAGTTACTCTTCCAGTACAAGCAGCTTTTCAATCTCTTTCCCGGGTATTCAACTGATATAGAGATAGTAAAAGATATATTGGGAACCATACCTGGTCTCTTTTTGTTTTTTGTTAAAATTATAGCTGTTATTTTTCTGTCAACAGGACTTTTAGTGTCTTCCGGCTTTGTTTTTAATGAGGTCTTTTTATACTGGTTCCCCAATTTTGCTTTTGCTTTTATTTTATTAGGATTGTTACTTGGTCTGCAGTTTTTACCTGATAAAGCAAAACTTTTTTTTCAAATCGGCTTTGTGGGCATATCAATTTTCGGTCTTTTATTTTTAATCATTGCCGGAATCATTCAAACCGACCCAATTATACCCACTAAATCAGGCGGAATTGATTACGCATTTATGACGACAAAATTAAACATCCTTTTTTTGCCATTGCTCCTGTTTATCGGTTTTGATCTCGGATTTATTGGTTGCAACAAATCAAGAGAGCTTGATTCTTTAAGATATAATTCAATATTTTCTGCCGTTTTTTTTATGTGTATTCTCTTTGTTCTATGGGGTATTATTTCACTTGCAAATGTTACTCCTCAAAAATTAACATCCACCACCATACCGCATATGATCGCAGCAAGAAATATTCTGGGAGATATAGGACGATTTACTATGGGGATAATCGTGATTTCAGGATCTTTAGCCTTTGTTCATACACTTTTTACAGTTATCTCAAAACAGGGGACAATAATTTCAAAAACGATTAGGCTTCCAAAAAATATCAATGGGTCAAAAATCTTAATTTTGTCCATAACTTTAATAATTGCCGGTTTGATGGCAGCAGGTTTGGCTGGTGAAGAAAAACTGGAAACGTTTATTCGAGCATCACTGATTCTTTGGATGATATCATATACGATAATGTCATTGTCATATATCATAAGTTTAAGCAGGCCGGCCCAAAAAAAACATATCAATATTTTGTTCTCTAAAACGAAAAGTTTAATCTTTTTGTTGATATTGGTAATATGCATCCTTATCTTAATAGGAACAGATGATCAATCAGTTCTAATTGTCAAATTTATAGGATTATCATTCTTGACAAGTTTCATCCTTGGGATTGTGTTTGCCTATAGAGATATAAATGGAAGATAATAATGGAGAGATAATAAACTTGAATAATGATAACCATAGAATTTTAAAAATAATAATAAAATCAAGGAGGGAAAAAATGAGACTATCTGGGAGAAATTCATTTTTGACTGTGATTGTATTAGCAATATTTTTAACACTGCTGGCATCAATCAGCATCGCTGCAGATGTAAATAAGATGACCAAAGAGCAGTTAAAAAATATCATGGACGATGATACAGTCTCTATATTGGATGCCCGCAAAGGAAGAGATTGGAGTTCATCAGAGTTTAAAATTAAAGGTGCTGATCGTGTAGACCCCAAAAAATTTGACATATCGTCAGCTATTTACCCAAAGGATAACACCTTGGTTTTATACTGCGCATGACCCAATGAAGTTACAAGTGCCCGTGTGGCACAAAAATTTTTAGCAAATGGCTATACAAAGGTATATGCGCTAAAAGGTGGCTGGCGTGAATGGTTCAGGGCAAAATTTCCTGTTGAAGAAAAATAAATTTTAAAAATAATATGTAAATTGTACATAGGCATTTGGAGCTGCATTGGTATAATAATTTGTACCCGGGATCAAAAAACCACCGTATTCACTACCTTTTTTTCCATAAAAAATACTCGCCCCAAAATTCAGATCTGAATTCTGTGTCACACTAAAGACCGCTCTGGGCTGGATAATACCGGAAGGATCCCTGACATTGTTAATGACGCTTAAATAAATATTAAACAAAGGATGGAGTTCTATCTGGATCTGACCTGATAAGTAATTTTTTCCAAGGGCAAACAATTCCCCCCTGTCAATTCTTTCCATTTCTTCGGGATCAACCAAGGCATTTGTATAATTATTTCTTCCAAGCCCATTATGATAGTATTCAATAAAACCGTAAACATTTTTTTCTTTCCAGGTCCAGGAATAATCAATATTTACAATAAACTCAAAATATCCTTTTAGGTTTTTGCCATCATTCAGGGTTGACCAGACAAGATCAGTTCTAAAGGCGGCATCTTTAACATAACCAATAGTGCCCAAGCCTAAAACGATTTCATTATAATGCCATGCACCCAATACATCCATTTCAATATCACCTGTAAAAAAATGTAATTTTCCCGCAGCAGAAGAACTTTCAAAGTCAACTTTTTGGGTTATAACGTCTCTTCTTGGAACATAAAGCAGGTTGCATTCTCCTAACAATTGAGTATTAACTCTGAGTGAAATGAGATCATCCCCCATCTTGTAATCACGAATTGTGTCAGAGGGTGCAAAAGGGTTGAAAAGATCCATGGGGTTGAAAATAAATCCATTGCCCCATGTAATAGCCTGTCTTCCGGCAATGAT
>Ga0307989_1000335_pt1 | contig 31981 bp, 21 predicted proteins | sample EllFjometagen185_FD_203164 | JGI IMG/M metagenome (GOLD analysis project Ga0307989, IMG submission 203164) | Marine microbial communities from Ellis Fjord, Antarctic Ocean - #185 | ecosystem: Environmental > Aquatic > Marine > Unclassified | place: Southern Ocean | collected 2014-10-08 | reverse complement strand
AGATGTTTTACAATTGCACACGTCTCCATTCTTCAATTGGATATAAAAACCCAAATAGATTTGAACATGTTTTTATTCATTCTTTAGTAGCTTAACTTTGTGTCTATTTTTACTTGACCACATCAGAACTTCTTATAGGCGGCATAGAAATAACCCCTGACGCGCTTATTTCGACTGGATATTTTTCATTATAGGGTATGTTTGAAATCTCAACCGCTTGAATTTTCGCAATGGAATAAGCTATCACATGCCCGACTTCTCGCTCATATCCATAAAACAACCGATTACCTGTATTTGTGTTGGTCCTGAATGACAAAGGTTCGACGGTCCTCTGTTTCTTATTGTAGGTTAAGTGAATACATACTCTGTTCGCGGCTGAAAATTGGATCTTGTTTAGCCTTGATAAATCGCTTCGAAGATTGTCGACTCTATTAATTTGGAAAACTTCACCTGTGATGATTTCTGAAGGAACTAATCTGTCTATTTTCAACTGACCTTCGAGCCAATCAAAAAAAGGCTTCAAATCTTCCCAGAATGATTCAATCGGCGGTAAAGATGGAAGTTGATGCGCCAACATGTTTGCCCATTGCGGCTCCAATTCATCCAATTTCTCATGATTTTCGATAGTTTCAAACGTGGGCATTTCCATTTTCTTGAAAGCGCACTTTTGAACGAGTACATTGTAGACTAACTGCGGATTCTCGATCATTTCTCTATTTCTAAAGAAATGGACTACGTCATATAAATCTCTTGGCCTGATTCTCTGGGCTAAAGCTCTTATCTTTTCGGCTACAACCTCTTCAAAAGCATAGCAATTCGCGTGGATACCTTGGGTAGGTTTGTCAGAATAGGTATGTTCCACTTTTCGTCGAACCGTATTTAGTACAACAAGTTCATCCGTTGTCAGATCAAGCTTAATAGTAGCGACTCCCTGCCTTCTTCTCAACGGACCGTTATAGTGGATCTTTCCTTGAGCGGATAGCTTTCCGTTGCCTTTATTGATGATTTTGAAAGTAAAGCGGTCAGGAAAGAATTCAATACCAACAATTTCGTTTAAGGAGTCAGTGATAGAATAAAAAGCGTCTATAAGAAAATCTGCATCAAAATGAGTGTTTCCTCTTACTGTGAAGTCCAAGTCTTCCGAGAACCTGAAAGTATCGAAAAAACATTTCTTTAGACTTGTTCCTCCCTTGAATGCCCAAGTTTTTGTTATTGGGTGTTCAGAGATACCATGTAACATCCATCCCAGCATATAATCTTTCTCAACTGTATCCGGCCGCAAAATCAGATTTTTCGCGATTGTCAAAACTTCATTTCTTTCTATCATATTCCTTCTTCCAAGAACCGGGGACTTTCAATTTCCATTTCTCGACTATGAGTTGACTGTCTATCGTAGGATCAAAGTTTGAGTAACCGGATGATATATGCTTGTTTAAGTCCAGCAGTTCAGTCGGGACTTCGTCCAGCTTTACATCAATCATCAAACCGAGTCTTTTAAATATTGTCTTATTGCTTATTCTTCCGGCGTATTCCTTCAATATTCCAAAATCACAATATTTTGATTCCATATACTCTATAAATATTTCATACACAACTGACATGCCACCAACCAATTTTGGGTCATCCAAAATATCCACGATGGTTTTAGACGGGTCGCTTACTTTGACCTTTTTGCTTCCGTACCAAATCGTCTTGGTCCCAAATAATCTGTTGTTCTTTATTGTTTTTATTTGAAATCGTGTTGAGCCAAAAACTGGGCTTCTTTCTTTCACCTTTTTCGTTGTAAAGTAATAAATGGTCTCAATGATTTGTTCAGAAAAGTCCCAATGCTTTACAGCGCTGAATCCCGCAACATATCCGGGGTGAAATAATGAATCTGCGATAATAAAAGGTTCTTCAATTAGGATATCGCTACTAGTCGAATCAATCGGCACGGAAATATAGACACCTCTTTTTACCCTATACAGCCATCCATTAGCGCACCACCGGGAAAGTACCCTATTTGCTTCTTTTTTAGACAAATCTAACAGCTTGGCTACATCCTTGGCATTGATTGTTCCGGGGGTATATTCAAGGACTTTGCTTAATCTGTTTCGGCCTATTTTTCCAATGCCTGCTAATTCACTCATAAATACCTCTATAAAATATTCTGTTAGTAACTTATAATGGCATAAACAGAATACTATGTATAGGTTTTAGATAAAAATCGACGTGCCCCTGTTAGTCCCTTTTTTTTGGCTGTATCGGGTCCTACATGATGATGATTGGACTTGTTTTTGAATAATTTTTATCCGCGTGGGGTAAATAGTCATTACGGCTATTTGCCAGTGTACAAACCTAATAGATACTGGAGCCGACACCCGGGATCGAAACGGGCACCCGCACATTACGACTGATTAGGTGATATCAATTAGCATGCCGGTCTGTTTTTAAAGAGGTTCAGGTAAAATACCTATTTTACCTAGTATTAAGCCTTCCCACATATAATTATAGACTTATTCAAAAGTGTTCAGAAGAGCCCCTTTTTTCCCCCGGATAAACCTTGATAAAATCTAAAGGTATATCTAGCAGCCTGTCGGATTGACAGGCTGCTAGCACAACCATTTACATCTGCAATCGGCTCTCAGGAAAATTGTGGATAGTTTTCTAGTTGCCCTTGATTCCTAAAAATGAAAGGATACCAGAAAAAAAAGGGAGAAAACAATGTCAAGCGAATCTAAAACATACCTGATGACCAGAAGGGAGCTGCTGCGGACCGGCGTGAAGGCAGGCGGAGTTGCCATGGGAATGGCTGCGGCCGAAAGCCTGGGGAGAATGCCCTGGTCTGCCACTGCATCTGCAGCAATTCCGTCTCAGCCAAATGTCGTGCTGATCTACTGTGACGATCTGGGGTACGGAGATCTTGGCTGCTATGGCAGCAAGGCTATAGCTACGCCAAATATCGACAAGCTGGCACAGAGCGGTGTCCGGATGACCGACTATTATGCCTGCAATGCGGTTTGTGCTCCCTCTCGGGCAGGCTTGCTGACCGGTCGTTATCCTTTTCGATCCGGTGTGATCGGTAACGTGTATCCGGATGATGAACCACTCAAACGCGTCATTGCCAGGGAATACCTGGGGTCCTTGTTTCAATCTGTTGGAGGTCTTGATATCAGGGAGGGAGAGAAAATTTCCGGCATTCCTGAAAAGGAACTGTTGCTCGGTGAAGTCCTGCAAAAAGCCGGATACAGGACCGGTATGGTCGGTAAGTGGCACTTGGGAGATTACAGCCTGGAGCCATCATACAACCCCCGGCGGAACGGATTTGATTTTTACCTTGGTGTCCCTCACAGTAACGATATGCTCCCCTGCCCTCTGTTCCGTAACGAAGAGATGCTGCAAGCGAACATCGGCAGCGACCAGGCCAAACTCACCGGCCTGTATACAGAAGAAGCCATCAGGTTCCTGAAAGAATCAAAAGACAATCCATTCTTCCTTTACTTCGCACACACCTTCCCGCACCAGCCCCTGTATGCTTCAGAAAAATTTGCCCGTAAATCCAAAGCCGGAAAGTTCGGAGACGCTGTGGAGGAGATCGACTGGAGTGTCGGCCGGATCATGGAAACGCTCACAGAAATGGGCGTTGAGGACAATACACTGGTGATCTTCACCAGCGACAATGGTCCCTGGTTTGAAGGGAGTGCAGGTCCCTACCGCGGGCGGAAAGGTCAGAGTTATGAGGGCGGCTTTCGAGTGCCCATGATTGCATCCTGGCCCGGTCGTATTCCTTCCGGCAGCGTCAGCAGTCAACAGATGATGAACATCGATTTTTATCCAACCATATTATCGCTGGCCGGTGTTGATCTGCCAACAGACAGGATTATAGATGGTCGAAATGTGATGGATCTATTGTCTGGAAAAGCAAAAAAATCGCCTCACGACGCCCTGTTCTTTTACCACTATGATCTTCTCGAAGGTGTCCGGGTAGGCAACTGGAAGTATTTTCGCAGAGTCAATCGGTATACCTGGCCTGTGCCTCTGGATGCTACTGAATTAGCCAATAAGCTTGGCGGAGATCAGCTCGGAAACCGTTGGCCGCTTCTATATAATCTGGAAACAGACCCAGGCGAAAATTATAATGTCATCGATACCTACCCTGAAATTGCAGAAAAACTAGAGAAGATTATGCTGGAGTGGGAAGCCGACACGGTAAAAAACCCGAACGGCTGGCTATAGAGCAGAAGATCCACTGACCTGCTCTATAGCTCTTTTTCATCTTAATATGAGCTAAGTCAGGGCTTCAGTGGTCTGCAATCGGCGTCTGATATTCGGGACATAGTTTTTGTCGGTCTGCAAATCCAGGTCTTCCTGATGTTGTAAATCGCGGCTATGGATTTTCGTTCCCTTCTCAAACGATTCAAACGGGGATAAGACCCTGCGGTCCTCTTTGAACAATTGAAACAATCCGGAGACGACTTCTAAAATGAAGTTTTCCACTTCCTGAAGCTTACCTGAGACCTCCAGATCCAGGCTGGATTCCAACTGCCTATCGACCAGGTGCAACTGATCCGGACTGATATACGTCATCATCCATTTTTTTTCGTCTTCAGTATAGCGGCGAAACCTCCCCCGCTGACCTTGACCGGGGTCGATCTGCTCCTTAATGAGAAATTGCCAGTACCTGATAATTTCGTTCAGTTCTTTTCGATATTTCGTTCTTTGAAGAAAAATCAGGTGATTGGTCCGTTTCTCCTCCTTTTCGATTTTGGTAAAGAAGGGTTCCGCACATATCTGTAAAAAGGCGTTGATATTGGCAAGCAGCTTCATATGCTCCCGCTTTTCGTAAACCCTTTCAACCAGATGATACGCTGATGACGCCTTGTTTCGAAGATTCTCCTGGTACAGGGACTTAATATCCAGCAGGAGCCTTCCGTATATTGAATCAAGCTGAAGTTCATTTCTCGGCAGTGCGGGTAACAGCCGGGAAAAGCTTTCGATTTCCTGTGGGGTAATATTTGCGGCCATATAGGCAACGGTTAAATCTCTTTTTGTCAGGTTCGACCTATTGAAAAATCTTCTGAAGGCCTGTAACTTCTCGTTTTTGAACTTATCAAACGTGCCACCAGCCAGTTGTTCGATTTCAAGGATAATGGAGGTATCATCAATTCTGTTGCTCTGATCATCCTGCAGCTTTATAAATTCTTTCAGTAACTCCAGGAAAATATCCTGGACATGAGAATACTCCTGAATTTCCTTCAACAGTTCCCTTAGAAAATCCTTTTTGACTTTCAGAATGGCCATTTCAGAAATTCGGTTCAGATCAACCTGATCGTCAAATCGTTCCAGGAGGTTTTTCTCCAGCATCGTTACAGTCTTTCGTTTTGTGGCCAACATGATGTTGAAGCCTTTCGTCACAGATACCGCTTCCGGAAAATCTCTGTTGGCAGTGAGTTGAGTGCTGAATTGAGAATCTATATCGGTGGCCCCGAGGTCTTCAATCAGAAATCCTGCAAAGATCTTCTGTGCGGCCTTGTACTCTTTGATCACCCGGGCATACAAAGAATTAATGTTGAGGGTCCTTGTTTTGATACTTGTTTTCAGCTCCTTCAGGTCCGGCTTGATTTTATACTGAAGAAAAGCGAGATGGATTTCATAGTTCTTGAAGTTCATGGAAGCGATCCAGTGATGGATGGATTGTACGATGCCGGTAATGCCAATTGTTTCCATCTTTTGACCCACAGCCTCCTCAACATCCTCGCTATCTGGTTGGGCATATCTTTTTGTCAGGGCCATCCGCATATCTTTTTCAATTTGCATGACGGCATAGTAGTAATGAATTGACTCGTACATATGAGATATGCCGTTCAGCTTATACTTCAGAAAACTGATGACCGTAAATGACTCCAGGTTATACTTGCTGAAAAGATGCCCTATCTCAGCCTTGACATCCTTAAGAACATTCATGACAGCCCGTGCCTGATAATGGCTGTCGGCAAAGAAGTCCAACTGTTTTTCAATGGCTGGAAACTGCAGGGCCATGTTTTTTAATACCAGCAACGGTCTAAGCCGCTTGTCGACATTTTCGCATCCCGTTTCCAGCAAGGCTATCTTCTGAGGGTAATTAGAAACAGCAGAGGCATTTAGATCATTCAGCGACTCGGTTTTTCGCCGGTACACATTTCTTAATTGTTCAAATAAGTCGATCAGCGTATCGAGGTAGGCGGTGTCCCCAAGTTTTGAAGGGGACATATCAATGATGTGTTCAATCCTGACCTTTTTTTCCTGTTCAAAGGTCTGGGAAATTGAATCATATTTTGCCCTCTCGTCTAGCTGCACCTGCTCCAGTTCCACATAGCTGTCCGCAATTCCACGAAATTTTTTGCAGGTATCAACCGCTATGGTATATAGCTCAGCAGTTTGTTGCCGAATCTTATGGATAATACTGTTTTTGACTTTTTCGATAGCAGGAAACAGCAGAGCGGGACCATCTTCATTTTTTTCTCCTTCAGCAACTTCTTTTGCATTGACTATTTTAAAGAAAACCTCACGTTGAATGAGATACAACTGGTCGTTCACGATTTCTTCCGCCCGGTTGCGAATGATCTCCTGATTGGTTTCATCGAAATATTCGCTCGCCAGAAGCTTGGAAAGCCGCTGGTGAATTCTAAAGACTTCGCAATAGGTTGTGTACAGGTGTTTGACAATTTCTTCCTGAACAACCAGTGTCAGACTGATGTTCTGAACTTTTGAAATACCACCGGGGCAACCGATGACCTCCAGCACCCTGATGAGCGCATCCGAGATCTGCTCGATTTTCTTGAGGATTTCATACTCACCCATCAGGCTGAATTCCAGCTCTTCAGGTGACAATAATGAATGGCTGCTGTCCATTGGATATGGGATACTTGTAATTTTTATGGGCTTCTTCGTCATTTCCAGGTCATTTTTCGGCACTAAATTAAATCAAACTGTTCGTTTTGACCATTTTGCGACCCGTTCTGGGCCTCATAAATCCGTTGCAGCCAGCGATAGGTCTCTTTTTTGTCAGGATCGGCCGTTACACCATATCGATGAGCCAATTTACAGGCCAGCATAATCTTTCCGCAGATGATCAACTCCTTAATCATATAGTTATCGACCACCTCGCTCAGGTTCAGCTCCGTTTTTTCAAATTCACTGAGATTGAAGTCAATCGCGCGGACAAAATCCAGAATATCTTCCGGAGCGGCTATACTGGATTCCTTAATCATTGCCCCGGTATATTCTATTATTTCTGCAATATAATAGGTATAACGCATCTCTTTTGCGTACTCAAAACTGTTTTTGATACTTGCCGGGGTGACATGCAGATCTAAAAACCGCTTTATCAGGCTCCGAATACTCTTCAATCTATCATCATCCAGTTCACTCTCAAGTCCATAGGTCATATAAAGCATTCCTTCGATACAGCTGACCATTATCCGCGGATCAATCATGTTTCCAGATTTCTTGGCCACCAGATAAAAAACCGAAAAGGCTTCGTTTTTCTTATCCGATAACAGCAGCGGCACGGCGCCTTTCAGCACATCTTCTTTAATATTCTCATTCTTAATCACCTGGACCAGCATTTCCACTCTATCAAGATCTATACTCTGGTCGTCTCTATTCTCGATGATCGCCAACTCCTCACCATTAAGTATTTGTTGAATCAGGTGATAAGCCGCTTTTTTCTGTTTCAACTCAGGAAACAGATCGCTGTAGTTGGCCTCCAGTTCCTTCAGCAATGCGTATTTTTCCCAGAATTGCTTCCGTTTCAGGATTTCCTTAACAGCGCTGTTTATTGTATCCATATCGACATTTTCGTCGAACATCATTGAATCTTTGCTCGGTGTTATCAGCTCAAGGACAGCATTTTCTTTCATGCGGCTCTCCGCCGGATAAACGGGTTCTACTGAAGCAGTGTTTTCCGGGTTGCCGTTTTTTGTTTTCTGATCTGCAGATGTCATAAGTCAACCTGTTGAATTTTTGAGCATTCCTTACCATTACTGGCTTTTCTTACCGTTCTCCAACTGGCGAATTAATTTGTATTTCTTCTTGAAATTCGTACTATCCGGGAAGTTATACCGTTTGATATACTCCTCGATTTCCTGGGACCTAACCCCTGCATCATATAATCGGTCAATCAACGCACTCTGAACGAGTTCTTCGAACTCAGGAAACTCTTGAATATTGATATAAATGGCGTTAATCAGCTCCCATCCGGCCAGTTCCCAGCCTTCCAGTCCCTTTTTTTCTTCATAATCGGTTTTGAATTTGGAACAGGCAAGCTCGCCCGTCTGCCTGATAAGATCGCGCATGAAGTGGACATAGTTTTTCTCCTTCGCGTAATCAAACCCCAGCTTTATCTCCTTGGCATGATTAAATTTCAGGAGAATCCCAGCTGATTTTTTGTTGATTTTCCGCGTTCGGCTTTCTATCAGTTTACCTTCAATATTGTCGGTAAGAAGCTGCATCCCTTCGTAACAACAGATTGCTGCCTTATATTGTTTGGGATGAACCAAAAAGAAGATAGAATCCTTGATCTGTTCCTCCCGGGACCTTGTTGATCCTGGTATAATCGTTTCCTTTATTTTATATTCTTTGATAAAATCCACCAGAAGTTCCAGGTCTTCAGGAATGCCGATTTCATCTTCTTTTGAGACGATGGAAACATCAGCATTGATAAACTTCTGATTTAACAAATCAAGAATCGTTTTATTCTCTCCGATAGCGGCCAGCATTTTTAATTTCAGCCAGAATTCGTCTATTGATAAAATGAGGGTAAGGACAGCCTTTTGATTCAAAGGTGAGACCGTTGTTCTGAATGTTTTTGCCAGATCAGATGTTGTTGAATCCGGCATGATTTCCAATGTGTCTTCCAATTGTCTTTTTTCCATATTTCAGTATATTTTGAGTGTTGACTTACAAACCATTACTTCAAGTTTCGCGCCCTGAGAAGATTATCCGGGAAATAGGGAACTGAGAAGGGGGACAACCATCTTGTTATGTTAAACACCTATGACGGTCATCAACATCCAGGCGGTGTCGACACGTCGCGTCAAACAGCAAAGAACTTAAAGGAATAGGCACTCAGCAGGCATATAAATTCATTGTATTGCATCAGGTGTGGTGCCTGTCTCAATACCTGCCCGGTTTACAGACGAAGCGGCGGCCATAGTTACGGATATACCATACCTGGCCCAATCGGGTCAGTCCTGGCACCTGCAAGAGATATGAAGCAGCGCCACTCTCTTCCCTTCGCCAGCACACTTTGTGGATCCTGTCGGGACGTTTGTCGCGTTTTCTGATAAAACGTTCCCCGAAATAGAGAAAGCACAAGATTTTGAATCGATAGACCGGGCTATTTTATAAGGTGAATTCGGGGTCGCTGAGAATGGGACTATCTGGGTAGAGGACAACACGGTACCTTTTCGGTCGGCCTTTTTCCTGGTCCAACATTTAGTGCTTGTTGTTGGAGAGGCCAGCCCTCTTTATTTAGACAGTGCTGCGATCATCTTCTGCGCTAACTCCCTATCGTTCCTGGGTGGTGGTTCATATCCGCTCGTCTTGGCAACCATGGTAATGGATTTATCGTCGCAGCCGGTGGCGCAAACCGCACAACCGAAGCAGAGATTCAGATCCACTTCCGGCACATCCTGGTCTCCCATCACCAGTGCGTTGGCCGGACAACGATCGAGACAGGTTTCGCAGGCTGTACAGCTATCTGCATCAAACTTCGGTTCAAATCCTGAATTTAGAAGCGCAGACGGGTTCGGGTATTTCAGTAAGGATTGGATCGTATAGCAATGCCACTTGTCGCAATTGCAGAGATAGCTGACCTGATCCGCAGTGTTGTGGGTCATATGGACCAGTCCCGCTTCTCGGCACTCATCGAGTAACTGGTATGCCTCTTCCTTTGTCAGTTTCCTGGCACCAAGGCTTTCAACCGTGTATTGGGCGTTTTTTCCCAACGCCAGGCAGACCTGCATCGGCATGTCATGAGTATCCTTACCCAGCAACATGGCAGCATGCCTGCAGTAGCAGGTCGAAGCTGCTATGTCTTCGTTGGCTTCAATATAGGTTTTTACCTGGTCATAGGTGTGAATCGTGTGTCCGGTTTCAATGGTTTCATCAACTGCGATCACCCGCTGCATGGGGTAGGGGAGGACAAATTGAGCATCAGCTTCCCAAGCCTCCTTGTAGTCAAAAATAGCTCTGGCCAGTTCCTTGTCCCGTTCGGTGCTCGTACCCGTCTTAAAGACACATTCAAAGATGCCCGGGATAAATGGGAGCTCGCGAAACAGCCGCAGGTCACCTTTCAAATAGGACGTGCACAATCCCCTCTTTGCCATCTGCGTCAGTGTCTTTTCCAGTTCCAATACATCATACCGCCCCATGATTTCAGCTAATTGCACTGCAGAAACGGTTGTGGGGGGCATGGCGTTATTGATTTCTGCTTCTTCAGGCGTAAACAGTGCTTTAACCACTCGAAAGAATTCAGGGATATCCTTTCCCCCGTAGGCTCCACCCACCGCCATACTTCTCCGGGTCATTACGTCGACCATGTCCATGTATACCTGTTCATCCATTACAATTCTCCTTTGATGCTGAATATCCTGATTTCTTCCGTTGATTTGCTGAGCCTCTATTGTAAACCTGGTAAGGGTCGGTTCAAAAATTAGTCGAGTGTTTCTCATTAGTGTTAAAGAAACACGTCGTGATGGTATTCTGTCTGCAAAATGTCCAGTTTTTATAGGACTTTTGCGAACAGATTATGCCAAGTTATTTTTGTACGATTCCTAAGCCGAGTATGCTATTTCCTATTCCGATTCATATTTGGTTTCAGTCTTTTGAGCAATAATAAGAGGAAAGAGGTACGAACCCAGCACCAGTTTGCAAATACCGAGATAATAAGGTTAACCAACCTATTGAGGGTCACGAATATTGGCCCATAAAACAGGCCCTGTAATCAAAATTTTACAGATCAATTATCATCGGATACGACCGTCTCATATTCACCAGGATATTGCACCCCGATATTTGGATAATTTTCGAAAACTGAAATGGTGGCGCCTTCATTTTTTTGTATTTCTGCCCAGGCTTAAAAATCAGAAACAAGCTTTCTAATTATTCGCTGATAATTAGAAAGCTTGTTTCTGATCCCAATAGGGCGGACTGCCGTAATACGCTGTAAAATAGTCGATAAAAACCCTGACTTTGGGGGCCAGTAATTGTGAGGTTGGGTAGACAGCCCAGATGGCGGTATCGGAAACCAAAGGGGTATCTTGTAGAATGTGGACCAACTCCCCCCGATGCAAGTGTTTATAAACACTCCAGGTTGCATTCATCGCGATGCCGAGTCCATCGGCACAGGCATCTCGAACAGCATCTCCATTATTGGTTCGAAAGCTACCCCTTGATTTAATACTCAGATGGCCGTCTGGTGTGTCAAATACCCAGGTTTCAAGGCCCACGATAGAAACACAATGATGATTTTGCAAATCAAGTGGAGAATTCGGTTCACCAAACTTCGCCAGGTAGTCAGGGGATGCGCAGACGATTCGTTTGTCTGGCGCCAGCTTGCGAGCAATCAAGGTTGAATCTTTTAGTTCTGCATTACGAATGGCGATATCAAATCCACCCTCAACCAGATCGACGATGGTATCTGAAAAGCGAACATCTATGGTGAGATCAGGATAGCGGGACAAGAATCCCTTCATTGCCGGCATCAAATGCATGCGACCGAAAGAAGCAGGAGCCGCGACCCTCAGGGTCCCTCCTGGTGATCCTTTCCCGGCGCCAACAGCCGCACGGGCCGCTTCAATGCTGGAAAGCACTTCTTCCGCGTGAGGAAAAAAAGCCTCCCCTTCTTCGGATAGTGACACTTTTCGGGTTGTTCGATGGACCAGGCGAACACCAAGTTCTTCTTCCAGTTTGCTGATATGTGAACTTGCCACCGCTGGCGATATTCCCAACTCACGCCCGGCCAGGCTGATATTATGGGTTGTGGCCAGCCGTACAAATAGTTTGAGGTGTTCAATATTCATCTTGGATTATCAATGAAAACTATAAACTGTTTACATTTTTTTACCTATTATCAATTTCCATCTTAGTAAATATAATTAATCTATGCAATCTAACAAAGCGTAAAACGAGAGAAAGCACGATAATTTGATATTTTGATAAATCCCGTTTAAAATGGGTGATACACGACTTGTTCAGGTATATTTATTCAAAAGATTGCTGAATACCTGTAAATTGGATGCTATCGAATTAATCACAAACAAGGGAAATAAAATATGAAAGCAATAGGATACAATCAGGCTGGACCAATCACTGCTCCAGACGCCTTGATCGATTTTGAAGCAGAGACACCGGAATTAAAAACGCATGACCTGCTGGTAGAGGTTCGAGGAATGTCGATTAATCCTGTGGACGTGAAGGTACGCGCAAAGATGGGACCCGATAAGGGCACCAAAGTCATTGGTTATGATGCCGCAGGTATTGTTCGGCAAATCGGTAGCGATGCCAGCAAATTTAAAGTGGGTGATGACGTTTATTACGCGGGTGATTTAACGCGGCCAGGCACCAACTCAGAATTTCATGCTGTTGATGAACGGATTGTCGGGAAAAAGCCGAAATCTCTCAGCTTCGCTGAAGCAGCTGGCTTTCCGCTAACCTCCATTACAGCCTGGGAGATCCTCTTCGATTCCTTCGCAATCAAGGAGGGGGAAGGTAGAGGTGAAAGTCTGCTGATTATCGGTGGGGCTGGAGGTGTTGGCTCAATCCTTATTCAACTTGCCAAAAAACTCACAGGACTGACTATCATTGCAACTGCATCCCGTCCTGAAACCTCAGAATGGGTTAAAAAAATGGGCGCCGACCATGTGATCAATCATAGCGAATCACTTGTTGATCAGATCAAGGCTTTGGGTATTGAGCCACGCTACGTCGCGTCCCTTAATGGGTCAGAAGGACATCTTCCTGCCATCATCGAGCTTATAAAACCTCGCGGTCATATCACGCTGATCGATGATCCCGGGTCCCTGGACGTCAATTCCCTCAAATTCAAAGCCCTGAGCTTCAGTTTTGAGTTCATGTTTACGCGTTCCATGTTTCAAACAGACGACATCGAAAAACAGCATGAATTGCTGAATCGTGTGTCGGAACTTATTGATGAAGGCACTCTGATTTCCACTGTGACGAACAATCTCGGGAAGGTCAGTGCCGAAATACTTAAGGAAGCCCATGTGGTGCAGGAGAGCGGTCGTGTCATTGGGAAGAATGTGCTCGACGGTTTCTAGTGCGCTGGTATAGCCAGGAGCGAATAAAAAAAGGCCTGACACCGGAACAGGCGTTGGCCTTTAGTCTGTCTTTGATGGACTTGAGGAAAACAACAGCTTACCAGGCCCGCTTCTTCCAATAGCCAAGAACCTTCAACAATACCAGCAATACAGCGGCTGTAATTCCGGCGACAATGAGCCACTTACCGACCCCAAGTTCAGGCTGTGGGTAGCTGACAAAGGCGACATGCAGCCCCAAAAAGAGACCCATCATACCAAAAATACCCAGTTCTGTTGGAACGGGAGATTCCAGGTCCGGATCAACAATCCTCAACAGCAGAAGTCCACTGGCGACAGTCCCAGTCATAGTCCCGAACATTGTCAGCATTCTTTCAAAGGCATATGCGTCCGCACCTGTGCGTCGCCCCAGGTAGAGTATGTAACCAAATGTCACTGCAGTGACCACAACCGAAATGGTCAAGATAGGCAGAAAATAAGTAAGAACAACTGTCAACTGCACGGCCATCAAGGTGCTAACAATCATGAAATCGACAGATGTGCCGGTGATGCGGCGTTGAACCGCATTGTTTATCAAATGCGCTATCTTCAGTTTTTTCATAATCAAGCGGACGATAAGCGCATTGATCAATCCGTAGAAGAAGGCAAATCCAAAGGTCATGGCCTGTAGCACTTTGGGATATACAGAAAACAGAAATCGGCACTCCAAATAGGTCAGCAGATAGATCCCGAAAACCAGCGCCAGCTGAAAAGCAAATGTATCAACATTAGCCGGGTGTGTGGTCTGTTTGCCAGCTTCGGTTCCCTGGCCGGCCGCAAAAAGGCCAACCGAAACATCACGAGAGAGTTCTTTGGATGTATTGGCTGTCAATCCCTTGCGCACACCCCAATTGGCCAGGGGCACCCCGACCAGTGCGGCTACGAAAAAACCGAAGGCAGAAAACGTCAAGCCTATGGAAACAGCATTAGGGATTTGATAAGAACTTTCCCAGGTTGCTGCCAGGGCAACCACCTGCCCCGGTCCCTGGGCAAAACCCGTCCCAACCAGGGTACCTAGTCCCACATAGATGGGTTTCATGAACTGGTTAAACACCCCAAGGACGCCAATCCCGATCATACCCTGGAGGCAGATCGAAAAGATAAATATGATGGCGAACCAGAGACTGCCACGGAATATGGTTTTCGGTGTACTTTGTTTGCTCTCGGTTCCGGTCAAACCGATAGAGATAAAACCGATGTTGAAGAGATGATAAGCCATCAGCGTAAATATGCTGTGATCCAGTGAGGTCCAGCCGGCATTGATAACAATAAAGCCGATCACACCGCCAATGAGACTGGCGGGAAAGAGGTATCTTTGAAGCACTCCAACCTTCGCCCTTAGCAGGACCCCTGCCAGCAGCATTAATGATAACCATCCAAGACCGACCAGTAGAGGCATAAAAGAGTTTGCTAACATATCAGACCTTTAAAATATGAAACATTGTTTTCAAACCGACATCCCAATATCCCATTAAAAATGAGAACTGCGGGTGTCTGGTGAACCGATTTGCTAACGACGCAAGAATTTTTCTGATGACAGTGCGGCAATGGTGCCATCTGACATGGCAGTGGTGATCTGGAGGTAGGCTTTCCGGACCACATCCCCCGCGGCATACACGCCGGGCAGGCTGGTTGACAAATCAGGAGTGGCTGGAATATACCCATCACTATCCAACTCGATAATTCCCTGCAGAATCTCCGTGTTGGGTTTCTGGCCGGTAAAGACAAAAATACCGTCCACATCCAGTTTTTCAGTCATGCCTGTTGCCACATTCTCCAGGAGTACAGACTCAAGCCTGCCCTCTCCATTAATGGTCTTGATGCGTGTGGATTTCAACAGGGTCACCCTGTCCTTGGAAGCCAGCATCTCCTGGGCGGCTGCAGAGGCAAAATATCGATCTGCCACCTCTATCAGGGTTAGATCCCTGATCCCCAGCGACAAAAGATACAGTGCCTCGTCAAACCCACTGTTTCCACCACCCACCACCAGTACCCGTTTGTCCTTATAGGCGGTCCCATCACAGATGGAACAGTAGTGGATCTGCTCTAGATCAGTATCAATCTCCAGGGGTATCGGTTGACGGCCGGTGGACAGAATGACCACCTTTCCCGTGTAAAGGCCATCTTCGGTTTCAACAGATTTCAGGTCACCCTTAAGCTCCATTTTTACGAATTCCGCTACCTGTTCTACCGTCACTCCCAGATGCTCCACCTGTTCCAGAACCTTTTCCATCAGTTCCATGCCGTTGATGGAAATCCAGGAGGGAAAGTTCTCTACTTGAAAGGTGGAATTGACCAGTCCGCCACAGACCTCCTTCTCAATAATAACTGTTTTGAGATTCGCCCGTGCTGCATAAATCGCCGCTGTCATTCCGGCAATACCACCACCCAGAATGATGATATCAAACTCATAGGTCGGTTTCATCTTACTGCTCCATTGTTTTAAATGGGTTAACCCGGTTCAGGATGATTGAACCAGCGCTGTCAGTTGCCGGGCATTCATGAGTCCGGACTTTTGCTGGATAATCTGACCCTCTTTGGCCAGCAACAGCGTGGGAACACGTTCAACACCCAGTTCCGCCATGGCGGCTGGATTGGATTCACTATCAATCTGCATAACAGTCAGAGCCGGGTCCGCTGCAGCCACTTTTTCAATGACCTTTTTCATCGCTTTACAATGAGGGCAGATCTTCTTGTAAAAAAGGATAATCCCATTGGCGGTCTGCAAATGAGATTTATAGTCACTATCCGTCAGCTCAATATGTTGATTTTCCATAATGCTGGTTTGTGTAAAATGGTTTCTTCAAAAAAGCCTGAATTCAAATGTCCCTGTTCAACTATTAGCTATCGACTCGCAATCCGATCATATAGTCCATCAATACCTGCAACATCTCAGTTGCGGTTTCCGGCTGAGAATCAATGAGGTTGTTCAGCTGGAAGGGATCAACGCGGCGGTCATACAACTCATCTTTATGGGGCGTTTCTGCCGCTGTGCCAGGAGCACACGTCCAGATACCTTCATCCTCTTCCATGGATGACAGACCCACAGTTGCGCTCATTTTTCCCTTATCCGCATTCTCCTTGGAATCCAGCCAGTGAATATAGGACCAATCCTCGGAAACGATACTCCAGGAGAAATTGAAGTAACCGGTAATGACAAATTCCCGAACCTTATCCGCTTTTCCTCGCATCAAGGGTAGCAAACTCTTACCCTGCATGGGTTGCATGTCCTGGTTTGGGTTGAGAAGTGACACGATATTGTTGACTGAAGTGGTCTGCTCGTTTACAAAGTCCATGATCGTTGCAGCCACATCAATCGTTTCCACAAAAGAAGAGATACGTCCCTTCATACCATCCGGATGCCTGATAATCAGAGGGATATGGGACAATTCCTCGTATGGCCAGGGACGACATTTCCGAATGATGCCATGACCATGTTCGTTGTCTCCCAGCGGCTCACCGTGATCAGAAAGGAATATGATCAGCGAATTGTCATACAGGTCCATCTCTTTCAATCGATCAATGAATTTCCCAAGCCACTTGTCCACCATCGTAATTTTTTCAGCATACAACATGCGGATATGGCGAGCTTCTTCCTCATTAACATACCCCTCGGTTGTGGTAGCAACGGGATTGATCAGCTCAATGCCGCTGTAGTCCGGATCATAGGGACATTTAAGGTCAGGATCCCAGATTGATGGAGGATCCCAGGGCTCGTGGGGATCAAAACTATCCAACCAGAGAAAAAATGGCGCACTCTTGTCCACTTTATCCAGATAGTCGATGCCTGCTTTAACTGTCATGGCGACCATCTGATCTTCATCTGATTTCCAACTCTGGCGGAGCGGCAGGTAGTCGATCAACTCCTGGTGCGCCAGAAAACTGGGGCCGATCTCCGCCAGTTGTCCTTCTGCATTTTTCTCCATTACCGGTCGATGAAATCGATCCAGCTCCAAATTGTGAGGAAGGGGTTGATAAAAGGAATCCCACTGATGGCCGCGGATGAAGTCCACATAGTTAAATCCCCGTGCATACCCGTATCCGGGCATGTGCATCATGGGGCAATCGGTGACCATGGCTGTCTGAATCCGGTTGGTCCACATCAGATCTGTCAGTGTCGTATCCTGGGGAGTCAGTTTCCGCCATCCGGAGTAAGGCAGTGTATAGCGGCCGGTAAACAGCGCTCGCCTTGTTGGAATGGTAGGACAGCCTTCCGCATAGGCGTTTTCGAAAAGCATGCCGTCTGCCGCCAGTCGATCGATGTTGGGTGTCTGAATCCAGTCGTTGCCATAGCAACCCAGGTAGTCATACCGCCAGCTGTCGGCCATTATTACGATCGTGTTCATGGGGAAGTCCTCCTCAAATAGGCATTTTTTGATTTGTATGATGACTGTCACGCGCATTTATACCCGTGATGTTCCTTCCTAAATAGCATGAACTGTACCAAGTAACTTATGCTGTTTTTTCAGTATCTTATGGAATAGCCCTAAGGCATATCTATCATATTTGACATATTTATTTATCAAATACTACAGTTACTACTATATCTGTAAAATATGATAGAAATTTATTTCAGGGTCCATATGAATATCCCGGAATCAGAGTTTTTCAGACAGGTTACCTTGCATACCTGCTGCAGCCTGGAAACAGAAAAAGCATTGTTTCACTCATTTGAATATCTCCGACATTACATTCCTGCTGACCAGATGACGCTTAACTACTTTGATGAGGAGACAGGAGAGACAGTCATGTGTGCGTCTGCCACAGCTGCGGGAGGAGTCGCTTGTGATATCCGTATCAAGTTGACGCCACGGGAACGACAGGGATTTTTAGACCAGGAGTTGACAACGGATTTGATGCTGCTGAACGAGACGGCGGGGGTGCCAATAGTGGATAAATATCTGGAAGCTTTTGGCAAGCCGGATTCGTCCGTCATGTTTCTACGGTTGCGGATTGAAGGTGTCCTGCAGGGAAGCCTGATTCTGAGAGCGGATGGTACCAACCGTTTTACCCAGGACCATTTGAACCTGTTTGCCATGCTCAAGGACCCCTGGACAATCGTAATGATTAACAATCGGCAATACCAGGAACTGGTTCGTTTAAAAGAGCTACTGGCTGATGACAACCGCTACCTGCACAAAGAGTTACAGCGTCTGGCCGGGAGCGAGATTATTGGGGCCAACAATGGATTGAAAGATGTGGTAACGCTGGCCCGGCAAGTGGCACCGTTAAACAGCCCGGCATTGATTTTAGGAGAGACCGGGGTTGGGAAAGAGGTGATTGCCTCCAGCATCCATGAGTCGTCAAACCGTCGTGAAGGCCCCTTTATAAAAGTAAACTGTGGGGCTATCCCGGATACCTTGATCGACAGCGAATTGTTTGGACACGAGAAGGGGGCGTTTACAGGTGCCATCTCTCAAAAGCGGGGACGTTTTGAACGAGCCGACGGTGGAACCATCTTTCTGGATGAAATTGGTGAATTACCGCTTCAGGCCCAGTCTCGTCTGCTACGGGTTCTGCAGGACCGGACCATAGAGCGGGTCGGGGGTTCGCACTCATTGCAAGTCGACATTCGGATTATTGCCGCCACACACCGGGATCTGAAAAAAATGGTTGAAGAGGGCAGCTTTCGGGAGGATCTCTATTACCGGCTGAATGTGTTTCCCATCGTTATTCCGCCCCTGCGCCATCGAAAGTCGGACATAGCAGATCTCGCGACCTACTTCATTCGCAAAAAATCCCTGGAACTGGGGCGATACTCGCCACCCTCACTGGCGCCGGGAGCAGATCAAAAGCTGATGGCCTATGACTGGCCCGGTAATGTCCGCGAGTTGGAAAATGCAGTAGAACGGGCACTGATCATTAACCAGGGGATGTTTTTGGATTTTTCTGATCTGAACCTGCCCGATACCATATCAAGAACGGATGTGCTCAATTCAGGAACTGTTGGGCTATTGAGATTGGATGAACTCACTTACCACCATATCGAAAAGGTCATGAATCATACCGGTGGCAAGGTAGATGGACGTGATGGGGCGGCAGAAATCCTGGGGCTGAAACCGGGTACACTGCGGCATCGCATGCGAATCCTGGGTATCCCTTTCGGTCGTAAAGCAAAGTGGAAAAAAAATAGGCTAAAATAAAAACCACAGGCAGCCCTTCAGATTGAGGGAAATGTTCAGGATAACATGGCGTTGAGGCCGGAACAAATCTAACCTTCATAACCTATTGTGCCATGAACCCTTCAAATGAATCATCTATGACTTATGAAAACGGTGAATATCACCAGGAGACATTTTCCAGTATTAATTTTAGTGAACAATCCTTTTCCAGCTCTATTTTTACAGACTGTGTTTTTGAAAACTGTAATTTGTCCTTGGTGACGTTGGCAGACACTAGTATGCAAAATGCTAAACTGATTAGCCCTAAAGTCATGGGCATCAATTTTACGACCTGTAACACCTTAACCCTCAGTTTGAGTTTTCAGGATTGTTTAATATCAAACTCCATTTTTGCCGATTTAGATTTAAAAAAAACCAGTTTTAAGAACAACCAGATATTGGACTGTGACTTTGTTAATGCAAATTTATCGCATTGTAACTTTGAGGAAACTGATCTTGCAGGAACCTTATTTGATAATGCCAATCTTAGTTTTGCTTCATTCCGGAATGCCCGAAATTATCAAATTAACCCCAACAATGTATTCTTAAAACAAACTATTTTTTCAGAGCCGGAAGCTCTGTCATTATTAAGGTCTTTTGATATCATTATAAAGTAAAAATTCTGTGACTGTGAATAAATGGGTCAGGTCTGATTTGCCTAGAGCCGTTTTTGACGTATTTCATTCAGGTTTCAATCAGGTTTGCTTTTAGGTTAACTAGTTTAACTGGTTGTTTTGTTGAGAGATATATCGAGGCGAGGGATTGAGCGTGCAATATGCTGTTTTACTTAGCGTATTTCAGATTCAGGTTTAATCAGGTTTTAGGCTTGATTAATTTGAGGGTTGTAAGCGGTTGTAATTCGCGGATTTTCTAAGGAAAGATGTGGTGGAGGTTATCGGGGTCGAACCGATTACCTCGACGCTGCCAGCGTCGCGCTCTAGCCAAGTGAGCTAAACCCCCTCCATAACGTCTATGATTACCGGTTTGCTGTTTTTGTGTCAACGGGGAAATGGGCTGATTGTGGTTTCGGTCGCGCTAACTACCTGTTTACTTGGTTAAAAAAAGTCCCTCCTGTCGACGGGTTCTATCATGGTGTTTTCACATCCTCTTCGATGGCCAACGCCACTTCGTGAATGGCATTGAAGATATTTTTTACGAGCGAAACGCTGATCCCGAGTTTTTGTGCCGTCTCCGCTTTATTCTCCAGCACCTGCTGCCAGCGAACGGGGTCCAGCGGAGGGACATTGAGTTGTTCCTTATATCGTCCAATGCGCTTTACAATGCAGAATCTTTCTGCCAGCACGAAACAGAGCGACTTGTCCAGGTTCAAGAGGCTACTGCGCATATCTTCCAGCGACGGTGTGGCATCACCGATAAAAAGTGACCTGCCCTCATCAGCAACGTATTCACTCTCACTTTGTGTCATCGCATCCTGAAAAACCAGGTCGAGGATCTCTTTGAAAAAGTGTGGTTCGAGTTTCAATTGAACTGACATCTCTATCAACTCTTTCATGTCCTCCTGCCTGGCATCGCTCTGACCAAGGTCGATATTCTGCTCCCGTTTCAGTGCAATTATTTTGCGGACGGCACGCATACGTTCCGAGAGCAGGTGTAGAAAGGCCGCATCAAAGTGATCGATGGACTGCCGCATATCAGTCATAAAGGGATCTGCTGATAAATCCCTGGTCCCATCACCCTTAGATTGATTCAAGGCCAATCCTCCTTCCATTCAATTTTGGGGCAGACATCTGCGATATAAGGAATCTGGGCATTTTCCAACCTCTGGTTAAATTCCGGATTTACCACACCGATCTGGCACCAGACCAGTTTTGGTGACAAGCGAATGATCTCATTTGCAAAATCCGACAATCTCTGCGGACCCACAAAAAAATCAACCCAATCGACAGCGTCCGGGTCCAATTCTTCGAGACTGGTCACACTCGGCCGACCAAGGATTTCTGTGTGAACCGGATTAACCGGAATAATGTCAAAGCCTTTTTCAAGAAGAAACTGGCCGACGCGATTACTGGGCCGATCGGTCTTTGGAGAAAGCCCGACGATCGCAACCCGCTTATGAGAACGAATAACTTCCAGCGCCTGATCAACAGTCAATGACATGATAAAAAACCATATTTAGGATTCCAATGAAGGTAACTTCCATTCCGGAACTGAATCCCGGAACAGCGTAATCTGAATATATTCAAGCAGCCGCGATTGCCCGACACCGACAACAACCGGTTCAAACTGTCCGTCGACTTCGACTATTTTATATTACTTTGCAGAATAACAGCAATAATTAGTTTTCCAAATCATCTAATGAACAGTTCTGTAAGAATTTCCTCAGGCAAACCGCCTGCCATCATCAGGACTGTTTGCAGGTATCTATTGATAATGGAGGAGGGTGATGCTCGGCCGATTCAATATCTTCTTCCTTAGCTTACCATTGTATTTTCTTATTTACAGGGCATTGCAATCAGTTTCAGATAACCTGATTCAAACTTGCAAAAAAGCCTGGTGTAGGCTAGGATGAGTTCAATACAGTTAAACAATCTCATGGAAAATGTTTTTTTTTCTGGATCGGAACATACAGCCACGTTCGTCCTGACTAAACTGCTTGCAATCTTAAATCAAGGGAAGAAATGAAATCAATTATCAAAACAGTGGCCATCGTCAGCCTGCTCTTTTTCATATCAGGTAGCGTTTACGCTGGCAAAAAAGACCCTGTAGGGGTTTTGTTTCAAACTCAAGGTAAAGTGGAGTATACAAAGAACGGCAAGAAATGGAAGAAGGTCCGCCGCAGCAAGTTTCTCTTTTCGGGCTATCAGATCAAAACCGGCCCTGATTCATCAGCCAAAGTCACTATCAAAGAGTCCGGCATAACGATGGATATCGGCGCCAACAGCGTAATCGATGTGGCCGGAAACGAGCTGGCAGCTAAAAGTGGCAGCCTGTCCGCCTCTGAATCATCCGGTAAGTTGATGTCCGGGTTGATGAAGAAGTTTTCAAAGGCTCAGTCCTATACAACCGTTCGTCGTAGTCACAAGAAGAAAACCGTTAAGATTTCTGCCGCCCGAAAGGTAGCCCTGACAGATAAATACCCATACCTGGTATGGAATAACATCGGCAGCGAGTATAACTACCAACTCACCATTGGCGATCAGACCTATCGTGCCCCTGCAACCAGTGATAAAGTCATCCGGGTGAAGGTCGATTCATTTACCGGGGAACAACCCTATAAGATTCTCGCGTTGAAAGGCGAAAACCCTGTGACGGAACTCAAGCCATATAAATCCAAGGGAAAAACCTATATGCACCAGGTGTTGTGGCTTGAAGGACAACAGAAGTCTGATGTCAGCAGCAAAATAACAGAGATTCAGGATACATTCGGGGAAGACTCCTTCATGCTGGGATCATTTTTTGAAAAACAGGAAATGTGGGTCGCCGCCATGGATCAATATCGGCTTTACCTTGAGGAAAATCCGGATGAACTGGAAATGACCCCCTACCTCTTCCGGGTATATAAAAAGCTGAAATTAAATGGCATTTACAAGAAGGAACTGGAAGCCTGGAAAGTGGCAACAATGGAATAATGCACGCTACCGCTGCTTTTCCTCAAAGCAGCGGCACCCCTCCGACCTATCCCCGCCACTAAAAAATCAAGATAAATCAGTCAATAGAAAATCAAGTAACTGACACTTCATACTTTACAACGGGATCAGAACATGCCATTTTCTGGTAAAACAGCCATAGGCATGTTTAGCCGGACCGTTGTCTTGTCCAGGATCGCCTGCTTGCGCTGTTTTCAAAAAATATAAAAATGATCCGTTTTGTTTCGGACCACCAGATTACAACAAACTTTTGCTGCCTGACCTCATTTTTTGTCCCCAAAGAGTGGGAGCCATACGGTAAAGAGATCGTTACTCAAGTCTTCTCTTCTGCAATCAAAGTGTTTTAAGGAGCGCGCCATCATGAAAAATCTGATGAAACGGTTTGACATATTTTTCACGATCCTTGTCTTTTTGGTCATGATTCCTGCTGAACACTACGAGTGGTTTTCAACCTTTGAAGACCAGTTCGTTTCGATTCGGCATATTCTCAGGACCAGCTACGCTGACCCCGCAAAGGTTAGTTTTCCACACGATAAAATTGCCATCGTCATTCAAGACGATGACTTTTTTAAGGATTACGGTAGTTTCCCCTTACGCCGGGATGATATTGGCAAAATGGCTGAAAATGTAGCCGCTCTGGGTGCAAAGGTGGTCATGGTGGATATACTGTTCGACTTTGCCAGTTCTTATGGTGAAGACCCCAAAATCGCAAGCCGGTTGAAAAAAGCAGGCAACGCGATCGTTGTCTCCATTGTTGGTTTTGGAGCCGACGGCAAGTTTCAGAAGATAAACTACCCCGTTAAGGAAATTCACGAGGTAACATCCACTGCATATTCAAATCATCAGAAACTGGGCACCATGTTGAACCGCCTCCGTATCTATCCGGAAGTCGGTGAAATATATGGCGAATGGCCCATCGCCGTGAAAACGGCGGCCATGTTTCTGGATGTCGAGCCAACTGTTAAAAATGGGATCCTGCATCTGGGCGACCTGAAGATCAAACTGGACCAGTTTAACGATTTCAGGATCGATTACCCATATATTCAGCCAGGAGTGGATTTTATCAGCAGGGATCCTTACATAGGACTCTCGGGTATGGATATCCTTGAACTGGATTTAGAAGATGAAGACGATGTGGAGGAGTATCAGGCACTCGTTAAAGACAAGATTGTTTTCATCGGTGACACGTCAGAGGTTTCTCAGGATTACTTCGATACCGCAATCGGAAAGGTTTACGGAGTTGAGGCCCTGGCTTCCGAAGTGGCAACACTGCTGAAAGGTGCTCCATTGAAATCAGCATCAACAACTGCTGAGGTCATAATTGCACTGATACTACTCCTGCTGCTGATCACATCAAACTTCCTGTCTGATCCGAAAATCAGGGCGTTTACCTCTGTCGGCCTGTTTGTGGCCTATTTTGCGTTCTGTATCTTGAGCTACATCTACCTGGATCTGGTCTTTTCCATGAGCTACCTGTTCCTGGCCGGAGTCCTTGGTTTTGTCGCCATTAATATTTTCCTCTTTATAGAGGAGCGGAAGCAGAAGAGCTTCATCACGGATGCTTTCGGTCAGTATCTCTCACCGGACGTCATCGAAGCACTGGTGGAAGACCCGGAAAAGCTCTCTCTCGGTGGCGAACGTCGGGAAATGACCGCCTACTTCTCAGATATTCAGGGCTTCTCAACCATATCCGAAAGCCTGACGCCGGACGAACTGGTGAACCTGTTAAATTTATACCTGACCGCCATGTGCGACATCATCTCCGACAATAACGGCACCATCGATAAATTTGAAGGAGATGCCATCATCGCGTTCTGGGGGGCGCCACTGGATCAGCCGGACCATGCAAAACTCTGCTGCTATGCGACTGTTGACATGCAGAAAGCGCTGATTGGTTTACGTGAGGAGTGGATGAAGGAAGGCCTGCCCAGGGTTCTGGTCAGAATGGGTGTCAACTCCGGCCCGATGGTTGTGGGAAACATGGGTTCCCAATCGCGGATGGATTACACCATCATGGGAGACTCAGTGAACCTTGCAGCCCGGCTTGAAGGTGCCAACAAGTTCTATAAGAATTTCTCGATGATATCTGAATTTACCTATAAACAGGCTTCGGATTTCATTGATGTCAGAGAGATGGATACCATTCGCGTGGTCGGGAAAAATGAACCGATTACGGTATATGACCTCCTTGAACGCAAAGGCCAGACCAGCGGAAAAATGGCAGAACTGGTTCCCATTTTTAACCAGGGGCTCCAGCTTTACAAAGACATGAACTTTGCCGGTGCCATCCCCATATTTGAAAAAGGTCTGAAAGTCATACCTCAGGATGGACTGTCACAAACCTATGTGGAACGCTGTCAACGATTTTTGGAAGACCCGCCACCAGCTGACTGGGATGGTGTATACACCCATACAGAAAAAGGTTAAGACCAGACAACCGTCACATTTCAACCATCAAGACATTAAAAAAGGGGATCTCCGCATCATGCGGGATCCCCTTTTTTTGTGCATTCCCCTGACTCCCTTCCAGGCGTCAGATCGAAGAAGCCAACTATATCCGCGTCCCATTCAGGATAAACGGTCCCCAGAAGAACGGATCGGAGTAGTAGAGCTCCCCATCCACTTTTTCTGTCATCAGCGTCAAACGCGCTTTCCGGAGCGCCTCATCCTTCGGAAACCCTTTGTCCAGGAATTTATAGAAATGGATCATCAACTTGGATGTTGAATCATCCGCCACCGTCCAGAGCGATACCACGATGGACGGCGTGCCAGCAAACAAAAAGGCCCGCGTCAGACCTACCATCCCTTCACCCTTGATCACTTTCCCCAGTCCGGTTTCGCAAGCTGAGAGGACCACCAGGTCAGCGTTGATTTCCAGATCGAAAATCTCTGACGACTGCAGGAATCCGTCCTCCGGCGTGTCGCTCTGGACCAGGTTCATCACCACTCCTGAGAACTCCGGATTCCGTTCATCCAGAATACCATGCGTCGCAAAATGAACGTATTGATACCCCTTCACACTTTTCTTAACCGCCGACTCCTTAGCCTTTTCTCTCAGGAAGGTCAGATTAGATTTGGAGAATATGGCGGATATCTCCCTCAGCTCAACCCGGGTATTGAACAGCCGGTCCAGTTCATAGAAGCCCTGCTGTTTCAACGTTTTATTATAAACAAAGCTATCCTTATCCTTTTCAGCAGGCTTGTACTCAGGATCCCCAAACCCTATAAACTTCTTGCGTTTGGCCATTGTGACTGCATCCCGGTTTTTAACCTGTGTCTGAATCATACCTAATACCGAGACTGAAGGGGAGTAGTGGATGGAGTAGCGATGCAGCAGGTATTCCCTGCCACCGGGAAACCGTTCGTCTGTCTTGGGATGAATCTGGGTCAGGATGGTTTCAAAGGGGAGGTAGTATAAAACCCCGTCCGGTATCAATACCAATTGATTGATCTCGGGCCCGGCACCTTTCAACATCGGGTTCAGCACCTTACGATAGATCTGCAGGCCGATAGCGATGTGGCTCTGGGTGGAATCGATGACCATATCCTCATCGTCCTCGTCTTCCATAATCAATGGATTGACAAGGGTTTTCCTGTATTTACGAATCAGCTGGTCAATATCAGCATTGGGCGGCAGGGCAACCATGGCAAAGGATGTTTTCCCCACTGTCCAGCCATAGGACTGATCCACCCCCACAAAATAAGTCAGCAGCATACTGTTGCTGTTCAGAAGTTCAGCCTGGGTTTCCTTGACCCCGTATACCTTTGGATATTTCAGGCTCGCGTATGCTGGAAACCGCTCTTCCAGCTCCTTCGTGAAGTTACGATGTTCAAGGAGTGTTTCTGTTTTTTGAATCTGCCACGCCTCGATCCTTTTGATGTCCCTTTCTTCCTGCGGTTTTTTCAGCTCCACAAAAATCAATCCATCCAGATTGGCGATCTTTGTCTTCAGGTCATTCTCACGATCCCTGACCTCCTGGGGCAGGTTCAGACCTGACCTCGCCACTTGTTCCTGGAGTTGATCCAGAAACGATCGGGCGCGGGACATCTCAGCATAGAAAAAAGCCTGCTCGTGATATCCACGTTTCGGAACCATGGTCCCGAGTTCATATAGAATGGCGATCAGCTGCTGAAAAATATCGATATTGGCCTGCAGCAGTTTTTTCTGGGACTCCTCCCCCTTGATCTGGGCTCGCAGGGCTTCTATGAGCTCAATGGCCAGGGCAAAACTCTGGTTGGAGGCGTCAAGATAGCGAACCTTTTCAGCGGGATCATCACTTTTGTTGGCCAGCTCCCTCAGGTAGGCCCCTTTGATCTGCAGCGTGTCCTTCATCAGGTCCGGAGCCAGAACCGATTTCAGTTCGGGATTGGGATAGAACTGCTTGTCATCCAGCACTTTCAGAGAAAGCGAATTCACAGCAATCTGGGCCAGATCCAGCGCCCCATCAAAGTCCGACCGCTTGGCAGCAATAATCGACAGGTTATTATGTGTCCGGGCAAGGTCAATCTTGAGTTCCAGTTCTTTCTGAGGTTTGACGGCTTCCAGAAATGCGTCCTGTGCCTTGTCGAACTGTCCCTGCTTGAAAAACAGGATCCCCTCGTTATTCCAGCTACCAGCGATTTCCTTTTTCAGTTGAAACCTCTCGGCAAAGGCCCTTGACTGCCTGAGAAAGCTGAGTGCCTCATCAAACTTATTCTCATCCAGATAGACCGATGCGATATTGTTGAATGTCAGCGCCAGCAGAGACTCAAATCCAAGTTCCTTCTGCAGCTCGGCTGTTTTCATCAGCTGTTCCCTGGCTTTTTCCAGCTCCCCTTTCTGCTTATATAAGCCACCCAGGTTATTGGTAATCTCTGAGTCCAGCAGTGGATTCTGGTACTGTTTGTTCTGCCTAGTTGCATTGATAAAAGTGACCTCCGCCTGGTCAAAGTCGTTCATCTTCAAGAAAATAAGTCCCCTGGCGTTCAGCACCTCCGGCGTGCGATTCAGTCGGCCCGCCGATTTATAGGATTGCTCTGCATTTTCCGAATGCTTCAACGCTTTTTCATATTGCCCTAATTCAGAGTAGAGAAATGCCAGTGCATTGTTTACGTCACCCTGTGTTCCCAGCGTGCTGTCGGTTTCGGAGAGAAGAGACAGGTATATTTTTTCGGCATTGGAAATATTCCCCAGGCTGATCAGCACATTCGCCTGCGCCATCCTGGATTGAATAACCTCCGACTTCTGATTAAGCCCTAGATAAGCTGACTCAGCCGCTTTAAAATCCGCCAGTGCCTTTTCAAAACGGGAAGCGCTCAGGTTGGAAAACCCCCTTTGGTAGTACATTTCCGCTACGATCTCAGGCGGGGTTTCTGGTCTGAGCCCCTCTTGTAGTTGAGTGAAATAGTCCAGAGACTCTTCGCTGTCTCCTTTTTTCTGCTCTATTTTGGCGAAGTTGAGCAGCATTTTCAGATAGTCGTCACTCCCCTTTTTCACCCACCCGTCTGCCTGCCTATTGGCCTTCAACGCTTCTGAAACTCGTCCGATTTCAAGATAGTAGCGAGACAGGTCCACATTGGCGCTTCCCAACCGATCCTTGATATCAGACTGTTCTAGTTGTTGTACCAGTCGCTCCTGGTTTTGAATGGCTGCAACCATCTCTTTCTTCAGACTCAGGGTATAACTCTTAAGGCTGAGCACATCATACAGTTCTGCCGTGATCAGTCCACCCTGTGCTGTCTTTTCAGCTTTATCCAGTGTAGCCAGCGCGGTGTCAAGATCCTGGGATCCCAATTGAGCTTTCGCCAGCAGAATCATTAGCGGCATTGCCTCACCGTTGCCTGTTGCCACTTTCAAATGACCCGTCAACAGTGATTCGGCTTCCTTGAAGCGGCCGCTGTTTATCAGGATAGAGGCCTTTATCTCAATCAGGTTCCCTTTCAATTTACCAGGCTCACTCTGCAGCGCTATATCAATCTGCTCCAAAGCCTTTGGAAAATTCTGCTGCTGATCCAGGTTTTTAGCGTATGCCTGGTGGATTTGCAGAAAAACAGTGTTTTTCGCATCAGCAGGGGTTTTCTCGCCAAGCACTCCCAGAAAAACCTCACTGGCTTTTTGCAGTTTCCCCGTTTGGGAAAGCAACAGACCGGCGTAGTATTGTGCCTGAATCGATTGGAAGCGATCCACCTGACCATTGGTCTTCCCGGCTTTGAGATAGTAGACAACAGCATTCTCCAAGTCCCCCTGGGTTTTGTAGTAGTTGCCAATCTCCATTCTTGTCACGATCAGTTGTTTGGCGTTATTTGCCTTTTCCTGAGTAGATTCAAGATCTTTCAAGCGAGCCAGTTTTTTACCGGAGCTACCCTCTTCGAGATTCGCCAGCAGGGTCAGCAGCTGGTTGACCATTTTTACATTATTGATTGCCCGGTAGCTTTCCAGAGCTTGATTATAGTATTCGGCTGCATCCTCCTGCACCTTCGCCTTCTCTAGTCTCTGCGCAAGTATCAGCTCTGTTTTGGCCTGGTTGACACGATCCTGCCGCCGCTTATGAATCTTAATAATCTGCTTCAGCGCATCAAATTCCTGATCTCCCGGAAAATGGTTTTCCGTCAGCTGCAAAATCCGCTGTGCAATCCTGACTGCCTGCTGCAGATCCGGTTGCTTCATTTCCAACAAGGTATACAGAGAGGTCTGATACGTATCAATGGCATCATCATACTCCCCCTGCTCCTCGATAATTAAAGCTCCCTGCAAATGAATTCGATACCTCCCTGAGTAAGGAGATTCATGAAAAGGGGCATACTCCATATTTTTGTAAAACCTGATACCCGCATCAAATTGCTGATTTTGACGGTAAATATTCAAGGCCATCACAAAAGAGGCATAGCGCGCTGCATCTTTAATAAACAGGGACCCTTCGAGGGATTTTTCCTCCAGGTATTTAAGTACCAGGTCATCCTTGGAGAGTTTCTGGGAAATGCTGATCAGGTTATCCAGAATCAACACCCCCTCTTCGCTTTTCTTCGGCGGATTCAGTTCCAGCAACTTCTGATGGGAATTGAGCGCCAGGACCCAGTCCTCATTCTTCTGAGAAAGGATGGCCAACTGCTTCAGGGCGTCATTCCGTTTTTCATAATCCTCCCGATTGACCAGTATTTCGACAATGCCCTGCTCTTTTTTCAGCTCCTGCCTGGAATGGTAGGACTGGTAAAGTCGGGTTAAAATACCAAGTTCGGTCGGTTTCTGCTGCTGTTCATTATACCGGTGGATATCCTCATAAAGGGCTAATTTTTTGTTATCGTCATTGGTGCTTTGAGCATAAAGTCGTCTGAGTTCGTTGAGTTCAGCCAGTTCTTTCCGGTCGGTCAACAGCTCCAGTAACAGGTCAAAGGGCTTCGGAGAAAAACGGACTGGATCCTGAATAACATAATTGATCCATCCGGTTAAAACCTGCTTTCGATCCTTGGCATTTCCATTCAGTACAGCGCTCTGATACCAGGTTTCAAAATAGTACCCCTCTTTTCCCGAGTTGGTCCGGGCCGCCAGTTTGAAAAGCATTTCATAGCCGCCGCTTGTCTCATAGTAACTGGACACTTTTCCCAACGATATCACATACAGAGCCAGGTATTTCTCTTCCAGGTCCGTCCGGTTCAACTTTGAAGAGACAATACTGAGATGCTGAAGAACCAGGTTACGAAGTTTGGTTTCATTATTCGACAGGGATTTGAATAACAACTCAAATTGATCCCGAGCCTCCAGTAATGAGCCGGCCTGGTAATAAAGCGTGCCCAGACGGTAAAGATTGGCGTTATACTCCGGCCTCAATGATGTTAGTTTGGCTAGAGTGCCGTGTAACGCCTTCCTGCGCTCGATCACCTCTTTAGGTGTTTGATACTCGGCGGCATCATTTATCAATAAGATATGGAGCTTGATTTTGACAGCCGGATCCTTTTCCAACCGAAGTTGAGACAGAATCCCTTCCTGCTGGGTTGGTGAAAGCGGTTTTCCGAAGAGCATCAGCGGCAACAAAGCCGCTATCAGAAAAATGATCCCGGCCGTGATGGGGGCTGCAAGTACCTTGATATTTAACGCTCTCTTTCTCATGTCATTCCCGAAAAAATTTCTGGGTCATCAATTTGACCATATTGGGGATAACGTCCTGGTTTATCAACGTTTTACCTTTTAGACTGTGATAGAATAGCCCAATTCAATTAACTATGCAACACGACCTAAAAATTTGAATTGACGGGAAAGGAGCAATTCTCAACCAGGCAGATGCAGCGCGGTCACCCATATGAGCAATTGCGGCAGTGAAGCGAGTTATAAGGCCTTGAACACACGATGCACTAATTCAGTGGGTATCAAAAGGGATTATTCATAGATCCTCCTGAAAATATCACGAATTTAAGTGGAAAACCGGTTGAGAATGTGACACTATGTAGTTAACTTCCTTTTCCAGAACTGAAAATAAGAATCCCGCAGCTTTGACCTGCGGATCAGTGGCCCTGGATAGCGGATAGTTTGAGGCAAATGCATTTTGTTGCTCACACAACATAGTCAATTGATTCCTGCCGAAAACCAGGACAATTTCTGTCTCAAACGATTCATTCCGACTATTCAGGGCCTTTTGTTATCAAAAATAGGCGCCAGACCCCAATAGTTGACGGTTGCAGCCAGCTTAATCCACGCCAAACACCACAGCAGGATACCGTTTTTTCCCTTCAATAGTGATGAATTCGCTTGTCATTTATTCAGCAATCAATTAAAAGCTTAACAGTTTAGAGTTCTCGGCTTTATTATTGAAATATTTAACTATTCCAACTCAAAGTAATCTAGCTAGATAGAATATGCTCATGACGTACGTGAATATATATCGCGTAAACGATCTAGTAACAG